>Ga0209784_100075_pt1 | contig 139902 bp, 114 predicted proteins | sample AraplaCvi_mLB_r2_2_FD_184284 | JGI IMG/M metagenome (GOLD analysis project Ga0209784, IMG submission 184284) | Arabidopsis root microbial communities from North Carolina, USA - plate scrape CL_Cvi_mLB_r2 (SPAdes) (version 2) | ecosystem: Host-associated > Plants > Roots > Endosphere | place...
GAAGCCGCGAAGGAAAGAGCAGAGACTCGCCTGAATGTGAAGGGAAGACAAGATGAAGTTGACCATCGTCGCGCGGAATTGGCTCTGCAAAGAGCGATGAACCGGATTAAAGTGACGCGGAACTAATTGTTGAACCAAAACAGCTTGGCTGCAGATTGCAGCCAAGCTGTTTTTTGTTTACAGCATGGATAGGATTTCAGAGAAGCTGAATCCTGTTGCTGTGAATCGCAAGAAATTTCGATAAACTGGAAAAACGCGGGCTGTTTTCTTGAAACAGCATTGATTTATGGTTGTTATTTCGTTTCATTTATAGACAGAATAGTAGGGTTAGTTCGTTAAAGCAGCTCTCTAATGGCGTCATATGAGGCTCTCGATGGCCTGCGACTCTATGAATGTACGGTTATTTTAAGTATTCTAACCATTACTTTCATAGAGTCGTCGCACAGCATATAGCATCTAAGAGAGAAAGGTCATCCCAAGAATTGACGATGCTATGAGCTTTTATCGGTCGCTAAGTTAGGGTCCAGTAATTTTTTGTAAAATAATAAGTATAAATAGGAGCATGGGGTATGAAACTATATCCATTCCTGATGTTTCATTGGTTTATGATTGCGATAAGAACAGTATTTTGGACTTCAGCTAATAGCGTGTTCCTGATCGTTTTTGGGCAATGTCGATAAATTTTATTATTTCCGAGGAAATGTCGTATAGAAAGTGCTGGATTCTTAGCCTCCAGCCAAGTATTATAGAAGAGTCGGTCCTGAATAGGGCTGACAAATTCACGAAGGAGGAGGGAGTATGAGTCAGGATGTATCTAATTCAATCGGTGCCGTCGGTGTTAACGGATTGATATCGATTGTTGTTTCACTGGTCTGTATCGCACTGGCTTGGTGGGCATTACAACAAGTAAAGCTGGATTTGGTTGTCCGTCATCCGAAAGGGCCGCAGGGAAAGCTGCTGCATTTGCTGCTGGCGGTGGTGCTTGGACGATTCGTTGCTGAATTCCTAATTGACTATATTACATGGAGTCAAATGATCCGATATATGTTTTAAACGCGTAAGAAGGGCGTGGTACATAACGCGTGTTGGAGCAGCTTGTTTTACAGACATCGGTTGTAGGATGGTTATGTGTTCAGCAATCTTTTACGTGTCTGTTTTAATTGCGGTATGAATGGTTATATCTCTGTTAGGTTGCTTCGGAAGAAGATGTCGAATAAACGTATTTTATTATGTTAACACTTAAATCAAGAAACGGATCGGGCGGACGCTATGACTTCCGGACTATAATGTTCACCCGGTAATTGTTGCGCATTGACAAGTGCTGGTCGGTCATGGTACCTTTCGTAGGTCCATACTGCGGATAACAGATGCTTCATAAGGTGGCATCATGGATGGTTCAATTCCTGATGTAGACACCGTATCAGATGTCATAAATAGTTCAAAAATCGCTTGTTTAGCGGAAAACACTAGTGTTAAGATGAAAGTTAGGGAATTAGCAACACCTAATTACTAACACACGCAATCAGGAAAATTATGGACGCGGAGGGAAACCATGATGAGCAAATTTATCGTCCGCGGTGGCAAAAGACTGACCGGAAGCGTCAAAGTCAGCGGAGCAAAAAATTCAGTTCTTCCGATCATCGCTGCCTCTCTACTAGGGGAAGTTGGGGAAAGTGTTATTATTGACGCACCTCCTCTTGACGATGTAATTACTATCAGCAAAGTATTGGAGTCGCTTGGTGCGGGCATTACATATCAGGATGAAGTGATACGTGTGAATGCAGAGCACATAACGACATGTGAAGCGCCTTATGAATGGGTGCGGAAGATGCGGGCGTCTTTTCTGGTCATGGGACCTTTATTGGCACGTTGTGGACGAACCCGGATTTCGCTTCCCGGGGGATGTGCTATCGGCACAAGACCCATCGATCAGCATCTAAAAGGATTTGAAGCTCTCGGGGCGGAGATCAGCCTCGGACAAGGATATATTGAAGCTAAGAGCAATGGCAGATTGCGCGGGGCAAAGGTCTATTTGGACGTTGCCAGCGTAGGTGCTACTGAAAATATTATGATGGCTGCCACATTGGCTGAAGGGACTACGGTTATCGAAAATGCGGCGAAAGAGCCGGAAATTGTCGATTTAGCGAATTACCTGAATGCGATGGGAGCCAAAGTTCGCGGTGCGGGAACGGGCGTGATCCGCATCGAAGGCGTTGAGAAAATGCATGGCGTGAAGCATAACGTGATTCCTGACCGGATCGAAGCAGGCACCTTCATGGCTGCTGCTGCGATTACCGGCGGGGACGTATACGTGGAAGGCGCCATTGCCGATCATCTCGGCCCTGTCATCTCCAAGATGGAGGAGATGGGGATCACCGTCGAGCCGGACGAGAACGGGATTCGCGTTATCGCTGACAAGCCATTAAAGTCGGTGGATGTGAAAACCTTGCCTTACCCTGGATTCCCAACCGACATGCAATCCCAGATGATGGCGCTCTTGCTGGTGTCGGAAGGTACAAGTGTCGTGACCGAAACCGTATTTGAGAACCGCTTTATGCACGTGGACGAATTCCAGTTGATGAATGCGGAGATCAAGGTGGAAGGACGTTCTGCCATCGTGACCGGCGGCGCGAAGCTGAAAGGAGCCAAAGTAACGGCAACGGATCTGCGAGCAGGGGCTGCCTTGATTTTAGCCGGTCTTGTCTCTGAGGGGACTACCGAAGTTGGCGGCGTTCAGCATATTGATCGGGGTTATGTTCATTTGGCGGAGAAACTGTCCGGACTTGGCGCGGATATTTGGCGTATTTCGACGGAGGAGCCGAGCACGGAGAAGGTTTCGAAGAAAGTGGCAACTGAAGCAGAGGATGCCAAACATTTTAAAGTGCAGCCAACCTGGGTATAACCGGGAGGCTGGATCTGTTCATTCAGAATAGATGATGCATTAAGTCATAGAAGGGGCTTTGCCGATGGAGGCAAGGTCTCTTCTTTCTTTGGTATGCCATCATCATGGCAGCTATCCCTCCTCTCTTATGTTGGGATTCCGGATGAATAGGAGACTCTTTGCTAGCTTGCTTGCAGTCAGCCTCAGCGTTTCTTCATCCATATGACTTTTCCCGTTCTCTTAGAATAGTTCTATCAAATGCCCGTATCTCATAAGTATAAGTAGAGCGCGATGGAGCACGAACGAGAGCCTATACCAGGGAAAAGGCACAGGAGGGAAACGCAATGAAAGATTCGAAGGTTCGGGTGAATGTGAGCACCGGAGGGAACAAACGAGCGGTCGATTCAAAAGACGTACGGAAAGAAGGAAGTGCTGAGCTTTATCAGGTGCCATCCGAAGGATCGGCGGCTCCCGTGTTAAAGTGGAAATTTCCTGAGGGGCTTAAGAAGAAAGGCGGGCTGACAGAAGAACAAAGCCGACGTTCGATACCGGATACAGAGGATATGCAGGAAGGGCCGCGCGGGCACCGCGGCCCGGGGAGCAGGCCGGACGCCTTCGGCGAGTCCGGCCAAGGCACGCGGGCGGCACAGACGCCGCCGCCCGAACGCCCTGCCGGCGCGGCTGCGCATGGCGCCGCGCCAGCCCCCGGCGGGCCGGCGGCCATGCCGCAGGGCCCGCACTCCGCGGCCGAGCCGCAGCGCTTCGCGCAAGCGGCACCGGGCCGCGTGCCGCGCGGCGGCCGCACGTTCCGTGTGCGGCCTGCGCGCTGGGGGCGCCGCGGCTTTGCCGCGCGGCGCCCGGCCGGGAAGCGGCGGGTGCGGGTGCATCCCGCCGTCTGGGCGGTGGCCGGGCTGCTGGCCTTGGCGCTGGCGCTGCCTCTGCTGGTGGTTGCCCCCGGCAACAACGCACCAGAGCCGCTGCCGCCCGGGCCGGCCCCGCTGCCTGCCGCCGAGCCGCAGGCGGCGGAAGAGCCCACGGTATCCGTTTATGTAACCAAGACGGATACCGTGGAGGAGCTGCCGCTGGAACAATACCTCGTCGGCGTCCTGGCCGCCGAGATGCCGGCCGAGTTCCAGCTGGAGGCGCTCAAGGCCCAGGCCATCGCGGCACGAACCTATATCGTGCAGCGGCTGGCATCCGGCGACCACAGCGGCGTGCCGGACGGCAAGGCCCTGGTGACCGACACGGTCAGTCACCAGGCTTATATCGCCCGAGACGAGCTGACGAAGGAATGGCGTCGGCTGGGGAAGGAAGCCGAGCTGGCGAAGCTGCGGCAGGCCGTTAAGGAAACGGCGGGTGTGGTGATGACGTATGAAGGTAAGCCGATTACGGCTTCTTTTTTCTCCACCAGCAACGGGTATACCGAAAATTCAGAGGATTATTGGAAGAACGAGATTCCCTACCTGCGCAGCGTGGAGAGTCCATGGGATAAAAAGATTTCGCCCAAATACAAGACAACGGTCACGATGCCAAGATCGGAGTTTATCGGGAAGCTTGGACTGGCGGATGGAGCCGTACCGGTATCGGCAGGCGGGGAAGGGGGTTCTTCTTTTTTGAAAGTGCTCTCGTATACGCAAGGCCATCGCATTGAGAGCGTACGGGTCGGCGGCAAAAAGTTCACCGGTCGCGAGGTGAGAGAGAAGCTGGGGCTCCGGTCCAGCCAATTCACCCTTCATATGAAAGACGGAGAGATTGAGATTACGACCTACGGCAACGGCCACGGAGTCGGCATGAGCCAATACGGAGCAGAGGGCATGGCCCGCGAGGGATATGAAGCGAAAGCGATCCTGGAGCACTATTATACGAATATTTCTTTTGACAAAACTTCAAATCTTCTCTCTTTAAATACAAGTTCAAAAAATCGGCTTTACAACACCCAGAAGGTTGAATAAAGCCAGGGACTGAGAAGCGGAGCGTACGTTTTGGGTACGTGAGCATTGGAAGGACCGGCTGAATTCAAGATTCGATGCCGAGTTGCCCCTTGATTCACTCCGTGATCAAATGACGACTTTTGGAACAACCTCTCAAAAAAATAATAGTGAGATAACGTATAAAAGAGTTGGCCCCGGTAACAATGGTTACTGAGGTGATTGCAAATGAATGAACAGAACAAAAATAGTAAACCCCACGAAGAAACTCCTAAAACTGTGCAAGGAGATTCGGCGGTAACGTCATCTTCGTGGAAGAAAGCATTATCCAAACGGTGGGTGTTCCCGGCAGCATACTTAGCAGCAGCGGCAATTATACTAACCCTCGTGTGGGTCTACCAGGACGCCAGCCAAAAGACGCTGAACCCACAAGAGGAAGCAACAACCGTATCGGAATCGGTTCAAGGCTCGGAGAAGCCTGCTGCAACCGAAGGCAATGACGGAGAAGCTGTAGAAGTGACCGCTAATGCGCAAGCGATGATCTGGCCGGTAGCAGACGACGTGGCGGTGAGCATCGTCAAACCTTACTTTGACGAGACGAACCCGGAGACCCATCAAGAGGCGATGGTGCAATATAACGACACCTTCACGCCGAATCTGGGAATCGACTTGGCTGCCGCCGATGACACGATGTTCGAAGTCAGAGCCGCGCTTACGGGTAAAGTGACCCGGGTCGAGAATCATCCGGTCAACGGCAACGTCGTGGAGATTACCTCCGGCGATACGAAAACCGTGTACCAAAGCTTGAACGAAGTGAAAGTGAAGGAAGGCGCTGAAGTGAAGCAGGGCGATTCCATCGCGACGGCCGGACGCAGCGAGCTTGAGAAGGATCTCGGCAACCACGTGCACTTTGAAGTGTATGAGGGCGGGAAACTGGTCAACCCTGTGAGCGTGCTTCCGCAAAAATAATTTCATTTCTTCGTCATATGCGCCCACCGCGCACTTGAAGAGGCAGGATCTTGGGATCCTGTCTTTTTTTTGCTGCGGGTTCGGATGGCAAGTCCAACCCTTGCCGCGCCTTGTTTTGTGGAGTTTTTCAGCTTGTCCGCGACCGGCATGTCCAGAAAATAAATGGGTCCAAGTAAGCTTGTCAGCACTTGAAACCGCGAATATCCCGTCAGGCCCCTCATATAATGTACCAAACTATCCACACAGTAGGGAGGCGGGAGCGTGCACGATTACATCAAAGAGCGGACCATTAAGATCGGACGCTGTATCGTGGAAACGAGGCATACGGTTCGAACTATAGCCAAAGAATTTGGCGTGTCGAAGAGCACGGTGCATAAGGACTTAACCGAACGTCTGCCGGAGATCAACCCGGACCTGGCGGATCAGGTAAAGCACATTCTCGAATACCACAAATCCATCCGCCATCTGAGAGGCGGAGAAGCTACCAAGATCAAGTACAAAAAAACCGGCAGCAACCGTGAACCGGTGGCCACGGCAAAATCCTGATTTTTTAGGGCTTTGGTCGCTAGATTGGCGTTGAATCCCTCCCCTAAAGTATGATATGTTAAAAGCTGGTATAGGATCGAAATATGGGACCTGTTTTGCCGAAGATCATCATCGATTGCTAGATTATGTCGAAGGGTGGGACGGTACAGCGAACAGACTCTTTTACCATAAAATAACACTTTGGGGGCTTTTCATGATGTTGAGCAAGGATATTGGAATCGATCTCGGAACGGCGAACGTGCTCATTCACGTAAAGGGGAAGGGGGTAGTGTTAGACGAACCTTCCGTTGTCACTATTGAGACCGACACCAAACGAGTCCTTGCCGTCGGTGAGGAAGCACGGCGCATGGTCGGGCGTACTCCCGGCAACATTACGGCGATCCGCCCGCTGAGGGACGGGGTCATCGCCGACTTCGAAATTACGGAAGCGATGCTGAAGTACTTTATTGATCGCGTGGGCGCGCGCAGTTGGCACAGCCGGCCTCGAATCCTGATCTGTGCACCGACGAACATTACTTCGGTGGAGCAGAAAGCGATCCGGGAAGCGGCTGAGCGCAGCGGCGCAAGGGATGTGTTCCTGGAAGAAGAACCGAAGGCGGCGGCAATTGGCGCAGGTATGGATATTTTCCAACCGAGCGGTAACATGGTTGTGGACATCGGGGGCGGCACCACGGATGTGGCCGTCCTGTCCATGGGCGATGTGGTTACCGCTTCTTCGATTAAAATGGCAGGGGACAAGTTCGACGAGGCGATCACGAAGTACGTGAAGCATAAATATAAATTGCTGATCGGGGAACGGACGGCAGAAGATTTGAAGATGGCGATCGGAACGGTTCGTCCGGGCGGCAGACAAGCTGAGATGGACATTCGCGGACGCGATATGGTGTCGGGATTGCCGTTTACCGTCACGGTGTCGTCAGAGGAAGTGCAGGAAGCCCTGTGGGATCCCGTGTCATCGATCGTACTCGCAGCCAAATCCGTATTGGAGCGCACTCCGCCTGAGCTGTCGGCGGACATCATCGATCGCGGCGTTATCCTAACGGGCGGCGGCGCGCTGCTTCACGGATTGGACGAGCTGTTGACGGACGAGCTTCGGGTGCCGGTGCTTGTCGCTGAAGATCCGATGCACTGTGTGGTTAAGGGAACGGGAATTATGCTGGATAATTTGGACAAGGTCGTTAAGAAAAAGTTCTAACCTTCCGATATAGATGATAGGAACGTGATATTTGATTTTAAATCTGTATCCATACGATGCAGCTACATAAGTCTGCAGTATAACAATGGTCATGCTAAAACAGCAGCGAAGCGGCCATTCACGGATCTATTTTGGAAGGGGAGTGCCTTCATTGTTAAGAGGTCTATATACAGCGGCTTCAGGGATGATGACCCAGGAGCAGCGACATAATACGGTGACGCAGAACATCGCCAACGTTAACACGACAGGCTATAAGGCAACGAACAGCGTACAGCGCTCGTTTCCTGAAGTGCTGGTCTCGATGATCGGCGGCAACGAGTCGTCGAATGCGGGACGGAAGCTCGGCAAGTTCAACACGGGCGTATACGCGGAGGAGAGCATTTCGCTCTATACGGAAGGCGCGCTTCGGGAAACGAACAAGACAACGGACTTTGCGTTGGTATCCTCGTTCACGGTACAGAATCCGGCAACGGGCCAGGCTTATCCGTTTGATGCTTCGGGCAGATATGTGGACGAGAACGGCGAGGTGATTTACCGGCCGGAAGGATTTTTCACGGTTCAGAACGAGAATGGAGATGTCCGGTACACCCGCAACGGCAGCTTCCGGGTCAGCCCCGAAGGCAACCTGTTGAGCGAGAGCGGTTATCAGGTTCTGGATAACAATAACAGACCGATTGTATTGACAGGTCCGGCGAGTGACTTTACAGTGAATGAGCAAGGAGAAATCATGGACGCCGCTGGCAGAGGGACGGGCATCATTCTCGGCGTCAGCATCGTGAGCCAGCCTCATGGACTGATTCGAGAAGGGCATGGCGTGTTCCGCATGGCTGATCCGGACGGTGAAGTGCGTTTTATGACTCCGGCCGATAACGGAGTGGTCCGACAGGGATTCATCGAAGGGTCCAACGTGGATCCAACGCAGTCGATGGTGGAATTGACCGCTGCGCTGCGCGCGTATGAAACGAATCAGAAAATCGTTCAATATTACGACAGAACGCTGGAGAAGGCGGTCAATGAGATTGGCCGCGTCTAAGCTAACGTCTGTAAGCAGGTAGGCAGCACACTGCTGCCGGAATAATGTGAGCCCACGGGAGGTAAGTAATGAACAACTCGATGATTAGCGCCATGGTGTCGATGAATGCCCTCCAGCAGCGATTGGATGTCATTGCGGACAATATGGCAAACGTCAACACGGCTGGTTATAAGAAAAAGGAGGCATCCTTCGAGGATGTGCTGACACAGGTTCAGGGCCATCACAAGGATTTCGACCGGACGGGCCGTGCGACGCCGCTTGGCTATACACTCGGGTACGGCATGAGATTATCTTCCGTTGTGCCAAACATGGAGCAGGGCGCCATGAAGGAAACCGGCAACCCGCTCGATCTGATGATTGACGGGCAAGCCATGTTTGCGGTTCAGGGAGACGGCGCGATCGGGTATACCCGCGAAGGCGGATTCGATGTATCCCCGGACGCCCGTAATCCGAACAACCTGCTGCTGGTCAATTCACAAGGCTATCCTGTGCTTGACGTGAACGATAATCCGATCTCTCTTCCGGCCAAAGGGAAAGTTGCCATCAATGAGAGAGGTCAGATTATCGTGGAGACCCCAACGGGCGGCCGTACGGCTCCTTATGCCACCTTGAAGCTGGTTGAGCTTGAGCGTCCGGAGGGACTGGTTGCTGTAGGGGATAACCTGTTTGTCTTAGGGAACGGTTTAGCGGAAGGCGACGTATTCGATACGACGCCGCCTGCTCCGGGCGAGCCTTCTAAATCCAAGGTGCTGTCCGGATTTGTGGAGCAATCCAACGTGAACCTGACCGATGAATTGACCAAGATGATGGAAGTTCAGCGGGCCTACCAGCTGACGGCACGCGCGCTTAGTTCCAGCGATACCATGATGAACCTTGCCAACACAATGCGAGGGTAGGTGGGCATCATGAGTGAATCAAACGCCAAAAAACGCTCCAAGACATCCGGATGGAAAATCGCCGTCCGTATCATGATTCCTGTATTGCTCGTACTGGCATTATTCGGGGGCATGGTCTTCGGATATGTTGTCCTGGGGGATCAGGAGCTTGGTGAAGTGTTTGAATGGGGCACATGGAAGCATGTTTTTGATTTGATTTTCGCACCGTGACGAAGGTCGGGGTGACATACAACGTCGTTGATAAGATGCCAAACTCCCTGTAAGGGAGTTTTCTTTTTTTAGGGTTAAACGGTATAATGGGATGGGACTTGCGTATTAACTTTGTCATTTCATGACAATGGACGGATGTATATAAAATAACCCCACAAAGTGGAGCCTATGCTGCGATGCTTATTCCAAATACTTTGCGGGGACCCCAAAAAACTTGTAAAAGGGCCCTCTCCTCGTACACGGAATGTCCGAAGGAGAAAGCCCCTTATCTGAAACCTTCACTTCTGCAGCGGTGAAGGATATCCATCATTTTTTCCGCAACTCCTTCTTTTTATGCAAATGATCCGAAATTCGTTAAAGAACCTCGAAGATGAAACTTGATTAAAGCATCGGCAATACCTTCCGCTGCTTGAGAGAGCGGCATAGCGGCGCAACTGGAACGAACTCCCCTTTTCAAACGCTATGCTTGGCGGGTACGTACATAAGGAGGATTTAATACTATGTTGAACATCAAACAGATCCAAGAGATTATTCCGCATCGTCCCCCGTTTTTGCTCGTCGATAAGATCGTGGAGATCGAGGATGGCAAACGGGCGGTCGGTATCAAGAACGTAACGATCAACGAACCGTTTTTTGTCGGGCATTTCCCTGAATATGCCGTTATGCCGGGAGTCCTGATTGTAGAAGCTTTGGCGCAAGTCGGCGCTGTGGCGATTCTCAACGTAGAGAGCAATCGGGGCAAGCTCGGCTTTTTGGCGGGCATTGACGGTTTCCGTTTCCGTGGACAAGTGGTGCCGGGAGATACGCTGCGCCTGGAAGTCGAGATTATTCGCCTGAAGGGCATGATCGGCAAAGGGAAAGCGACTGCAACGGTGGATGGACGCGTGGTGGCCGAGGGAGAAATTATGTTTGCTCTCGCGGACAAGGAGTAATTTTCAGACTATTCTTGTTTGGATGAGGAAGGGAGACTTTTTTTCATGTCAGAGATGAGTCAGAGAACAATCGATACGGTACAGCGCTGGTTGAATGATCCTTATGTAGATGAGGAGACGAAACAGGAGCTGCGTTCACTCGAGCACGATGCCAAAGAGCTGGAGGAGCGGTTTTATCGTGATCTGGAATTTGGAACGGGCGGTCTGCGCGGCGTCATTGGTGCAGGCAGCAACCGGATGAATAAATATACGGTTGGTCGCGCAACGCAAGGCTTTGCGCAGTATATTCTGGAGGCTCACGGTGATGCGGAAGGCAAGCCTTCCGTTGTCATTGCGCATGATTCCCGGCATTTCTCGCCGGAGTTTGCGTTGGAGGCTGCTTTGGTTCTGGCCGGCAACGGGATTGTAGCCAAGCTGTACCCTTCCCTTCGTTCTACGCCGCAATTGTCATTCAGCGTGCGTCACTTGGGCGCTACCGGCGGGATTGTCATCACGGCAAGCCATAATCCGCCGGAGTATAACGGCTATAAGGTGTACAACCGTGAAGGCGGCCAGCTGGTGCCGGATGAAGCGGAGAACGTGATTGCCCGGATTCAGGAGGTGGATTCTTTCTCCGCCGTGAAAAGGCTGTCGCAGGCGGATGCCGAGGCTCAGGGTCTGCTGGTTTGGCTGGGCGAAGCGGAAGATCAGGCTTTTGTGGATACGGTGACCAATGTCAGCGTGAATCGGGAGCTTATCGCGTCCAAGCTGGGCGAGGATTTCAAAATCGTATTCACGCCGCTGCATGGAACAGGGCAAGCCCCGGTCGAGCGGGTGCTTCGGAACATCGGCTTTAAGCATATTCATGTCGTTCCTGAACAAGCCCAGCCGGACGGTAATTTCTCCACGGTGAAATCTCCGAATCCGGAGGAACGGGAAGCGTTTACGCTTGCGATGAAGCTTGGCGAGGAAGCGGGAGCCGACATTTTGATCGGAACGGATCCGGACGCAGACCGCATGGGGGCCGTCGTGAAGAACGCTCAGGGCGAATACGTCGTGCTGACAGGCAATCAATCGGGCGCGATTATGATCCACTATTTGCTCGGTCAATTGAAGGAAGCGGGCAAGCTGCCTCATAACGGTGCCGTTATCAAGACCATCGTTACGAGCGAGATGGGAGCGGCGATTGCCGAGCATTATGGTGCCGCCGTGTTGAATACATTGACGGGATTTAAGTACATTGGCGAGAAAATGACCCAGTTCGAGGAGTCCGGCAGCCATACGTATCTGTTCGGCTATGAGGAGAGTTACGGCTATTTGGCAGGCAACTATGCGCGCGATAAGGATGCCGTGCTGGCCTCGATGCTGATATGCGAAGCCGCCGCCTACTATAAAGGACAAGGCAAGACGCTGTACGATGTGCTGCAGGAGCTTTACGAGCAGTTCGGTTACTTTCTCGAGACGCTGGAATCCCGGACGCTCAAAGGCAAGGATGGCGTTGCCCAGATTCAAGCCAAGATGTCCGATTGGCGCGACAATCCGCCCCAGAAGGTCGGAGGTGTATCGGTTAAGCAGGTCCTTGACTACGCAGAAGGCCTGGACGGATTACCGAAGGAAAACGTGTTAAAATATTTGCTGGAAGACGGTTCATGGTTCTGCCTGAGACCTTCGGGCACCGAGCCGAAGATCAAAGTATATTTTGCCGTGCGCGGCGAATCTCTCGCCGATGCGAAGGCCAAAATTCAATCGCTCTCGGATCAAGTCATGGCCCGGGTAGACGCTTAACCATAGATATATTTTAATGAGAGAAGAGAACGAAGGGGATTTACGATGGTTGCTGCAAGGCATCAATGTAGCTGTTGCCCTCCATCGTAAATTCCCGCAGGTTCGATGAGGAGGTACTTTCGTGGTTCAGAAATGGAAACGCTGGAACACGGCAGCCCGCAAGTGGCTGTGGATTCTGGTTGTTCTTGGCGTTGCAGCGGCCCTGCCTGTAGGTTATGACCGACTGCAAACAGAATCAACATCAAAGAACGTTGAGTTGGTGTTTGATTATCGGGATTTGTTGGATGTCGCGGTGTATCAATCCAAGCCGCAGGATTTTATATCCGAGCAGCTGGATCGCCTGAAAGAGGCCGGCGTGATCAGTATGGCGCTTTATGAAAGCACGCTGGACGAGCTGGCGAAATCGCGGCGGATATCGGTATATGACGGGCAGCAGGTCGCCGATCTGACAGGTACGACGGTCTCCCCGAACGAGAATTTTACGTATGTTGCATTCCTGAACGAGGAAAGCGCAGCTTTAATTAAACCTATCATTCAAGACACGTTCACGAGACTGGGGATTCCGGTAAGATCATGGCAGTTCGATCGCGCAGTGGACGGATTGGTGCTGGAAACCCCGCGTTCCAATGCGGTCATCAAACCGTTGTCTCCAGACCCGATTACGATCAGCATGCTGAGGGAGAAGGGCTTTAACATTGTGCCGCGTCTGTCGGACAGTCTTCCGTATGACCAGGCTTATATGGAGAAGTTGATGGCGTACTTCGCGGATAACGGCGTGAAACGCATTCTGTTCGAAGGGGATTCAGCCAGAGGTTTCAATGATCAAGCCGACATGAAAAGCCTGGATTCCTTTGGCCAGCTGTTGAACGAACATGGGATCGGCCTCGTTGCGATTGAGAATATCAAGCGTCCGCAAAAAGGCTTTACGAAACTTGCCTATTTAACGGATTACAACGTAACCCGTATTTATTCCTTAAGCGAGCGGGATGCTAATCTGGAGCCCGAGGTTATCGGGGACCGCTTTGCTCTGGCATCCAAAGACCGTAACATCCGGATGTTCTATTTGAATGCAGAGCCGAGCCGGGATATGACCAAGGCTACCGTTACTCATCCGCTCGACAATCTGATTGACAGTTTGACGGGATCAGGCCAAGCTATCAAGCAGATCGAGGACAATGGATTTACCATGGGTCCTGCAGAGCCGTTTAAGGTAACTGACTCGTCCTTGCAGCGTTACTTCAAGCTTGGGGCGGTCGTAGGAGCCATCGCGCTGATTTCGCTCATGATTTCCTATTACATTCCGTTTTTGACGATTGCAGCCTTCCTGATCGGCCTTGTGGGCAGCGCGGGATTGTATGTTCTGAAGCCGAATTTGCTTGAACAGGCCTTGGCTTTATTTGCCGCGATCAGCGCTCCAACGGTTGCCGTCATATTGGCCATTCGGAAAGTCAATGAAACGCAGAAGAGCATTCCGGACATGAGTCCTGGCAGAAGAGTGACCCATTCGATCGTGTTGCTGGTCAAAACCTCGATATTGTCGCTTGCGGCCGTACCGATCGTTGTCGCGTTATTGAACAATGTGACGTATATGCTCGTACTGGAACAGTTCCGTGGCGTAAACTTGCTCGCAGCAGCTCCGATTGGGCTTATTGCGATCTACGTGGTTTTGTATCGCGGGGGATCGACTTATAGCGCAATTCTCAAGTTGCTTAAAGCACCGATCTCGTTGACATGGGTCATCGCAGCAGGGATTGTAGCCATTGTTGGCTGGTACTATCTCACCCGTACAGGTAATGCAGGTTCCGTATCTTCGATCGAAATGACATTCCGTACATTCCTGGAAAATACGTTTGGCGTGCGTCCGCGTAACAAGGAATTTTTACTTGCTCATCCGATGATGGTACTCGGTGTGTTCCTGTCATTTAAGTACCGTCATGCCGTATACCTTCTCATTATCGGCGTGATGGGGCAGTTGTCGATGGTCGGAACATTCACGCATATTCACACGCCTCTCTATATTTCGGCGATTCGCGTCGTATTGGGCCTTGGACTCGGCCTGATCATCGGATTGATCGCGATATTGGTATGGCAAGTGGCAGAAAGGATCTGGAAACGATGGTCTCCACTTCTAAGACAATAGTCATTTCCGGATATTACGGATTTAAAAATAGCGGTGACGAAGCGGTGCTGAAATCGATTCTGACCGCATTAGAGCAGGAAGGACAGGCCGCGGGGGTCGATATCAACCCCGTTGTGCTTTCCATCGACCCGGAATGGACTTCGGCTGCCTATGGGGTTAAATCCGTACATCGGATGAAGCTCGGCGAGGTTCGACAGGCGATCAAGGACAGCGACGGCTTGATCAGCGGCGGAGGAAGCCTGCTGCAGGATGCCACCAGTCCGAAGACCATTCCTTATTATCTGGGCGTTCTCAAGATCGCGCAGTGGCTCGGTAAACCGACGTTCATTTATGCCCAGGGCGTTGGCCCGGTGAACCGTAAACTGTTTTATCCGATGATTCGCTCGATCTTCCGTAAATGCACGTATATCTCGGTGCGGGACATGCAGTCGGGCGAACTGCTTCAGTCCATGGGATTATCGGGGGAAGCCGTGCACGTCGTGCCAGACCCGGTAATGGGGTTGCCGCTGCCGGCCGGAGAGGGTGTCCATCGGGATTCCCACCCGGGACCAGCGTTGAAAAAGAATGAAGCTGCACCAGTTTCTTCTATAGAAGAGCAGCGCGAATCATCCGAAGGACCTGTAAAGGCATCCTCGTTATCAAGCGGTGAGACGGAGGGCTCACTTCCGGTCATCGGTATTTCGGTTCGGTATTGGCATCCGGAGCGAAAAGAGCTGAAGGCATTAGCGGGAGGTTTAAAGGCGTTGGCCGAACAACGACCGGTGCATCTTCGCTTTCTTCCTTTTCATCAGCCGGATGATCTTGAGGCTTCGCAGTTTATAGCGGATGCTGTGGGCGATATTTTCAAGCATGGCTCTAGTATCAGCTTCTACCGTGAGGAGAAGCAGCCGCAGGACATGCTGCGCGAGGTTAGCCGTTGTGATATGATATTGGGCATGCGCCTGCATAGCCTGATCTATGCCGCGAATCAGAGCGTGCCGCTGCTCGGAATTTCTTATGATCCGAAAATCAACCACTTCTTGAAGCGGCTTGGCAGCGAGCCTGTCGGAAGCAGTGAATCCCTTGATCCGAGCGTATTAAAGGATCAGATACTGAAGCTGTTGGACGACGCAGCGGCATGGAAGGCGGAGCATGGCGAGCAGATTGCCGTGCTGAAACGCGAGGCTGCCATGCCTGCACGCCACATTGCCCAATATTTACGCCATAGAGGATGATAAACATGAAACAGACCTATCCATTTTCTACCGTATCGGTATTCGAGATTCCGTTTTCCAAGCTAAGCATGAAGGATACGGTGAAATACCTGACAGAGGCTGTGCAGTCGGGGCAGCCCCACCATGTGATCACGGCGAATCCGATCATGGTGATGACGGCCGTCAACAATCCGGAGTATAAAGAGATGATGCAAAGCGCTGAAATCATCGTTCCGGACGGCACCGGAATCGTCTGGGCCGCCGGTGTGGGCGGCGATCCGTTGGAGGGACGCGTGACCGGCTTCGAGCTTTTACATGAATTGTTGAAGGTCGGGGAAACCTATAGATGGAAGTTCTTTCTGCTGGGAACTACCGCCGAAGTGATTCAGGAAGCTGCCGAAAGGTTACAAATGCAATATCCGGCTGCAATTATATGCGGCTACCGGGACGGTTTTTTTGGGCCGGATGAAGATGCTGCCGTCATCGAACAGATACGGGCGGCTTCACCGGATATTTTGTTTGTGGCGCGCGGTGCGGATAACCAGGAACCTTGGATTGCCCAGCATAAACAGGCGCTCCAGGTTCCGGTCGTGATGGGCGTCGGGGGATCGTTCGATATTATCTCCGGCAAACTGAAGCGGGCACCGAAGGTGTTCCAAAAGCTGCGTCTTGAATGGTTTTATCGCCTTCTTAAGGAGCCCACCCGTTACAAAAGAATGCTTGCGCTGCCGAAATTCGTAGTGAAAGTGCTGCGTGAGAAAGAAAACGTAACGAAATCGAGCTAAATGGCTCATTTCTGTGGGTAAAATCCGGGAAATCACCGGAAATTGGCATTGGTTTTCGGACCCGAAGGGAGTATAATTCAACCGGTAGACTTTTATTGGGGGTCGAATGATTACATGTTAATGATATACATCATCGGGTTTATCGTATCGCTGGCGCTCGCTCTGCTCTTAACGCCGCTTGTAAAGAAGTTTGCGGTTAAGATTGGTGCCGTTGACGTTCCTAATGCCCGCAAGGTTCATACCCGGATCATGCCCCGACTCGGGGGACTCGGCATTTATCTGGCTTTTATTCTTGGACTGATTGCGGTTCTTCCTTTTTTGCCGGATAGCCTGTCGCCTCGTGATGCCAACTTCATGAAGGCATTTCTGATCGGCGGTTCCATGATCGTATTGATCGGAGCCTTGGATGATCGATTTGAACTTTCGGCCAAAGTGAAGTTTTTGGCACAGATTGCAGCTGCTTGCGTAGTTGTATTCGGATTTAATATTACCGTGGACTTTGTAAATATACCGTTCCAGGACCGGTACTCCATGCTGGAGAGCTGGGTATCGATTCCGCTCACGATCTTCTGGATCGTCGGCGTAACGAACGCGATTAATTTGATTGACGGGCTTGACGGACTTGCAGCCGGCGTATCCGGCATTGCAATCGGGACGATCCTGGTCATGGCCGTCTTGATGGGCAACACGACCGTAGCCCTGCTCTGCCTGCTGCTGCTTGGCAGCATTATCGGTTTCCTGTTTTTCAACTTCCATCCGGCGAAGATTTTCATGGGGGATACGGGGTCATTATTCCTTGGATTCAGTTTGGCCATGCTGTCCCTGCTTGGATTTAAGCAGATTGCGATTGTATCCTTTATTACGCCGCTGATCATTATCGGCGTTCCGCTGTCGGATACGTTCTTCGCGATCATTCGCCGCAAAATCCAGAAGAAACCGATCTTTGCTCCGGACAAGGGCCATTTGCATCACTGCCTGCGCGAGCTTGGATTCAGCCATCGCCAGACCGTGTTGATCATTTACGTTATTGCGGCGTTTTTCGGCGTATTGGCCGTCATTCAATCGTCGGCTGCCATGTATGAAGCGAACTGGGTGACGTTTGTGGTCATCTGCGTCATGATGTGTTTCATGCAGATCGGTGCCGAAGTCATCGGACTGGTCGGCAAGACCAAACGGCCGATTCTCGGGCTGATTAACCGGATGCGGATGAAGGCAAATCCCGAAAGCCGCACCAAATAGAACTTATTCTTTTTCATTATGAGTCCGGTAAGGACATGCCAGCCTCGCCCAAAAAGGGTGAGGCTTTTTTGTGCTTTTTTCTAAATAATTGAATGTCTGGGACCGATATATGAACTATGCGCAAGTACCAATCTGTCAGTGAAAGCGAGGGGACCCAGTGAACGACGCAACACCCAAAACGGACGCCAACGTCCGAATGATCAAGGAGGCACAACCGTTGAAGAAAAATTTCCGTACAATAGCAAGCCTGTTATTGGCCATTGCTATGTTCTTTTCCCTTATTCCGGCATTACCGGCTTCAGCTGCGAATGGAGCCTTGTTTTTCCACTTCTCCAATCTAAGTACGGATCCGAATTCTCCCACGCCGGAGAATCGAAGCTCGATTTCGGTTTCGGGTACCTACAACGGCATTAATCCGAATACCATTCAGTATGAAATCAAACGCTTTGATGACACGACCACGGGCGGCACCGGCGTCAAGCCGATCCTGGACGAAGCGGCGAATACGTTCGAGTTCCTGAGTGTGCAGTTGAACCAAGGCGTGAACAAAATCATCGTGTCCGGCATGAGCACGCAAGGCCAGCAGATGAGTGCTACGGCCTATGTGAAGTTCTCCGATGTACCGGCTGTGTACGAAGTAGCGCTCAGTGATGGACGCGTTCTGGAAGAGAATGCTTCCAAGCCGGTTGTCGTTACTACGCAGACCATCAGCATTTCCGTCAAAGCGACGAATGGATCCAAGGGTGTTACCGTCAATGGGCAGAATATGTATGCCGGCGGCGGCGATACGTATTACTCCGCAGGGATCCTGCTGCAGAAGGGTGTCAACGATCTGGTGATCGTCGTGAACTCCGAATCGAAATCCCAGACCATCAATAGACAGGTCGTCTATCATCCGACAGGATCCATAACAGTCAATCAATTGCAGATTGGCGGCACAAATATCGATGGACAGGCGGTTGTAACCGGTACAGTAAACGGCGTCATCTCCGGTTATGTGATCGTGGATGCTCCCCCGGCTGGTACCCCAGCGGTTCCCCCGATTCTTGAAGTATCCGTATTTCCGGTAGGATCCACAAATCCGATCACGACCTCGCCTGCCACCGTAGGTGCGGCAAGCGTGCTGGGCAATACCTTGATGTACCCTTTTACAACGACCGGGTCAACTAGCATCACTCAGAGTGGGGATTACTTTGTACTCACTAAGGATTCTACTACTGGTTTCGATGTGAAGAATTCATTTACTTATCGCGATGTCAATGCGCCTACCATCAAGCAGGTGTATCAATTGTACGGTGTAACGGAGAGCGGAGGAACGGTATCGGCTACCTCCCAATCCATTTTCCCAAGCAGTAACAACACCGTCCTGAATGAACTGCCGATTTATTTGATGGTCGAGCAAGTCAACGCAGGCAATGTGGAGATTGAGTCCAGCAAGGGCGGCGGCACGATTGCCCAAAAGTTTACCTATAACGGCAACACGGTTTTTAAAATCACGAACCTGCCTTCAGGACAACAAAACTTAATCATCAAGGTCAGCAATGGTTCGGGCGTTTCCGATACCAAGGTGATCCCGGTAACGTTCCTGTCATCCACGTACATTGATATTTATCATTTGTATAACAATCAGGTGTTTAAGAATAGCACAGATTTCAATCAGGTAACGGGTCGGATTGTGAACTACACGGGAACATCAGGACTTACGATTTCCTTGAATGGTAACACTCGCGATTTGACAGTGAACGGAAATGGCGAGTTCAGCTTTACAGATACGACGTTCCTGCAGCTGATCCCTGGTCCAAATACTCTGGTGGTCGCTGACAAGAGTGGAAAAATCTCGACGAAGCTGACCCTGCTGTATTTTAGCGATACGCGTTCAGTAATCAAGAATATGATTCCATTCCCGGTTGGTTCCGCTACGGAATCCGATCCGGACGGATTGTTCCGAGAAACGGCTGAGAATGCTTATAACACATATGAAAAAGCTTTGGGCCTTCGCTTTGAAGTGGAATACACGGATGAGATTACGGTGAACCTCAGCCATCCTACGCCATCCATCTTTGCTGTCTTTACCAAAGACAATACAGGAACCTGGACTCTTTCTGGCGGGGCTCTGAAGACGCAATTGGATGCCATTAACCAAGCAGATCACAGCCTGTACTATTCCATTGTTAATGGTTCAAGCTCCAGCTCTGCCCGCGTTGTGTTTAAAGAGCTGGCACTTCCTGAGGTAGGATTACAGGCAATCAGCATCGGTTCGCGTTATCAGTCGGTTACGACCACAGATACCATTGAAATTACTCGTGAGCGTGCGCCGTACGAAGTTCTTTCTCCTAGGCTCCCTAACGAAGGCGTATTGAAACAGAATTTTGTAGAGGTAAGCATCAAGGCTGAAGGAGCTAGTTCCATTCTGGTTGGCAAAACGCCAATGGTGAAATCCGAAATCAGCGATATTTTCCGTCTTGAGGTCAAGAACCTGAAAAACGGAAAAAACACGATCAAGTTCACAATTGAACAAGGCACCAAAAAGACAAACGGCCAATTCGTCGTAACGTACACCGACGATGCAACGGAAGGCTCCCAGTTTAAAACCAATATTTCGAAGTCCGGTAAAGTGTCCGTATTTAAAGGCGGCGTATCGCTGTCCTTGCCGAAAGGCACCGTGCTTCAGCAGGCGAAATCAAGCCCTACGGCTGAAGTGCCTACGATCAATCTGCTTGGTGAACATGACATCCTGTTTGGTATTGCCAACCAGATCGATGGACGGACCGTTAAGGCTTACAATCGAATTGGCGAAATTGAGAACGGTGTAGAAATGGATGGACGCCTGTCCCTCATTCCAGGGGATAACAACAACGCGTTCCGATTCACTCCGGCAGCCCATTACGGCTATTCATCCCCTCTTTACTGGCTGGATGCGGGTTCGCTTAATGCCTACAGCAGCAACATAGAGGACTTTATTGTAAAAGCAGCGTCGCATCCGTACGCAAAAGGGAATGAATTCCATCAGCGCTTGATTCCGCAGAACTGGATGGAGTTATCCCAAAAGGGTACAATCACCTTAAAATATGATTCTGCACTGGTGAACTCGGCTTCCAGCAACTTGGGCATTTGGTGGTACAACCCATCCCAAGGAACTTGGATCAACATCGGCGGGAAAGTAGACCCTAAGAAGAAAACTGTTACGGCTCCATTTAAGGGATTTGGTTATTACGCAGTTAAATCCTTGCGTTATAGCTACTCCGATGCGATCTCGCATAAGACGGCCCGCAACGATATTGAATTGATGCTGGCCAGAGGATACATGAAGGCGTCCAAGACGGATGCATTCGGCGTGTATGATCCAATGACTCGCGGTGAATTGGCTACGATTATCGTGAAGCTGCTGGATATTCCATTGGATTATGATACCGATAAGAACAAGCTGACCTTTGACGACATTTATCAGGAAAGTGTTGTCAACAGCATGCAATGGGATTACCGTTACATTGAGACAGCCGCCAGAAAAGGAATCATCCGCGGCATTGCGCCTCGAAGCTTTGCTCCGAATATGGAGCTGACCCGCGAGGAAGCGGCCAACATGATCGCACGCGCACTGAATCTGAAGATGGGGGAAGTCGAAAAAGATAAAGCAGCGCTTCAGAAGCAATTCGAAGATGTTGGCAAAATCAAATCGAATTACTCTTACCCAGCCATTCTTGCTGTAAGTAAAGCCGGCATCATCACTGGCGTTGCCAACAGCTTGAAGGAAGGCGAGAAGAAACCGACGTATAACTTCAACCCGGATGCTGTTCTGAATCGTGCGGATACAGCGACGATCGTGAAACGCATGATGAACAAACTCAAAATGCTGTAGTCTATATATAAGAAGAAACTGCATGAAAAAAAGGAACGAGAGCCGATGCCTGAATTTCTAGTGGCAGAGCTCTCGTTTTCTTATGTGCAAATTATGATGGATAAGGTTATATATAACATAATTAACAAGATCTTAAGGGCAGTATTATAGCCTGAGAAACCGTTTACCAATATCTAATGTTTTGTAATTTCATGTAGAATACGCTACAATAGCGGAAGCACATACTATTTTTAGAGGGTGAAGATGAATTTATGAAGCCGATATTATCAAAAGCGCAGCTCGACTACATGAAGGCGAAGACCAAGTTCGAGGAAAAAGCCAAAGTGATGGAGAAGAAGATTGAGCTGGCTCGTGCCGCTCATGATGAGATAACTCAGGAAGTCATGGAGGGACTCGTTGTTGAGACAGGCTTTCATGATTCATTTAACGAAATGACAGCAGCAGAGAATGCGTTGATCCAGTGGTCTCATACAACAATAAAACATGACAAAACATATCGTACGAATAAAGCGGAGATTGATCTGATGTACGAAACACTGCATAGCAATCCAGAGATGCGTGCACGAATTATCCAGCTTGCTATGAAGATTCGCTAGGATTCTACAAAGGGCGCCCACAGGGCGTCTTTTTTGTTGTCGCAATATGTAATCAACCCAATGTTAGGCGAATCGATAATGATTTCGAAAATATTTTCAAAAAAACTTTGCAACTGCCGCAACTTTTTGAGAAATCAAACGTTTATAATGTAGAACCCAATGAGGAACCCAAGATTATCCGATGCAAGAAGATTGTCTATAAATTAGAAAAATGTTCTTTACGGAGTATGGGACTCGTTGTATAATACCTAGGTAGGATTAGGAATCTATTCTAGTTTGTAGTGTTCTCTCGTTAACAAGATTCTGTGATATCGTCACAGACATCATTTATGATTTATGCTCAACTCGGGAAAGGAGGTGCAGGACAATGAGTGATAAGAGCTACCAAATTAAAGAAAACAATCAAGTGATGATTCAAGGAGGAGAAAAAAAGGTTATGAAGAAAATTTTATCCGTAGCACTGTCTACAGCAATGGCATTCTCCATGTTTGCTTCTGTTGCATTCGGTGACGATGCGCTTAACACACAACAGAAATTTGATGTACTGAAAGAAAAAGGGATCTTTACTGGCTATCCAGATGGAACTGCTGGTCTTGACAAAGAAATGACTCGCGCTGAGTTCGCGAAAGTTTTGGTAGGCATCATGGGTCTTGAGCCAATCCAAGGCAAAGCGTCTTTCAAAGACAAAAACTACAAAGCTGACAAATGGCCAGCTCCTTATGTAGAAGCAGTATACGCTGCAGGCATCATGGAAGGTAAAAACACAACGAAAATGATCTTCGACTTCAACGGTAAAATCACCGTTCAAGAAATGGCGAAGGTTCTCGTTGTTGCTCAAAAACTTGATATTCCAACAGAAACGAACAACAACGCTTCTGACTGGGCTAAAGGTTATGTTCAAGCAGCAATCAACGCTGGTTTGGTAGATGCTAAAACAAACCCTAAAGCTAACGCTTCCCGTTCCCAATTGGTTGAAGTTGCTTACACAATCTACTTGTCGCAACAAAAACCAAAAGTGGTTTCTTATGATGTAACTGAGAGTGGTAAAGTTGTAACTTTCAAACTTGCTAACAACGAAAGCGTGAAAGTTGAACTGGAAACTCCTCTGAAAGCTAACACTGCAACTGAAGTGAAATTTACACATAACAACTACGAGTACACTGAAAGTGTAACTTGGGTAGTAACATCTGCTACTAAAGTTGAGTCCGCTAGCTCCACTAACCTCAAAGAGGTTGATGTAGTATTTGACGGTAAAGTAGACAAAGCTACTGCTACTGACAAGAACAACTACGTTGTGGACAGCAACTCCAAAGGAATTAAATCCATTACTTTGTTGGAAGATGGCAAAACAGCTCGTCTGTTGCTGAACGAATCCAGCAAATTCACGCAAGGAACAACTTACAAAGTGGTTGTTAAGAACGTGAAAGGCGAGAACGGTTCCGTTCTGCCACAAGGCGAAGTATCCTTTACTTCTTCCGACAACACGTTACCTACTGTAACTGAAGTTAAAGCACTGGGCACGAAAGTAATTAAAGTTACTTTCTCTGAGCCAATCGTTGCTCCTTCAAGCAGCAACTTCCAACTGGACGACAAAGGATTTGTCGGCAGTGTAAAACTTGGTCCAGACCAAAGAGAAGTGATTTTGAAAGACTACACTGGTAACATCTCTGTAGGCACTCACAAATTGACGACTTCTTTGATCGAAGACTATGCTGGTCTGAAATCGCCTGCTGATACTAAAGAATTCACAGTTGCAGTAGACACTGAAGGACCAAAAGTAACTGATATCTCTGCTACACTGGAGAAAGTGACAGTAACCTTCGACGAGGAAATCGATCCGGATTCTGTAACTAACGACAGCTTCTACTGGAAGTCTGGTGACAGCAAGAAAACGGGTAAACCAACCCAAATCTCCAGCAATGTATATGAGATTGACTTTACAGGGAACCGTCTGCCAGGATACGAAACAAATCTCTTCATCGAGGTTAAAGACTATTCCGGCAACGCTAACGCTGTTAAAGAACACAAAATCACTGCAAGTGTAGATTTGACTCAACCAAAAGTAATCGAAGCTTACTATGGTTCTGACAGAGCTAACACATTGACTGTTCGTTTTGACAAAGCGGTCAAAGCAGATGATGTTAAATACTACACTGTTAAAAAAGGTAGCGACACAATTCCTGTGAAAGATGTTGCTGCTGCTGATGTAACTAACAAAGTGTTCTATGTGAACTTCTTTGCACCACTTTCTTATGGAACTTATGATTTGACAATTAAGGATGTTAAAGACCTTACTGCTCTGGGTAACACAATGGTAGAGTACAAAGGAACATTTGTAGCTAGTGATACTACGAACCCTAGAATCTCCACTATTGACTACAATAACTCGAACCGTAAGCTCACTTTGAACTTCGGTAGAGAAATGGATCTGGCTACTCTGCAAAACAAAGGTAACTACTACATTGCATTCCAGAAGAATGGATCTGTTGGCGTTCAGAACATCGCTCTGCCAAGCGAAGTGAAAGTTGATCCAGTGAACAATGCTAAGTCTGTAGTGCTTACGTTCCCAGAATACATTGATGGAACTCGTGTAGTATTTGGTAAAAATGCTTCCGTTCAAGGCATCTGGACTACTGGCCTGCAATCGAAAACTGGTCAATATGTATCCCTGGACAGCCGTCAGTTGGAAGAAATCGGTGCTACACTGAGTCTGCTTGAAGCTAAACAAAAAGATGCAAAAACATTTGAAGTTGTTTTCAACCATGTAATTGCATCAGCAACTATTAGTGACTTCTTGGTAAATGGTAAGTATCCATCCAATGTAACCATTGATGAGAATGTAGTGACTTTGAAAACAAGTGATGATGTAGATGGACGCAACATCACAGTGTTTGCAAACAACTCCATTCAAACTTATTCCGGTAACAGACTTCAATTGTCTGCGAATGTTGATATCCCAGTCAACAACGTTGCATCTCCAAGAGTGACCGGTGTTGAGAATATCAGAAATGGTGAGAACCAATTTGTTGTAACGTTCTCTAAAGCAGTTGCTGTTGTTAACGGAGATACTAACATTGACCTAGTTAAAAATGATTTCATCATTAAGAATCTTGGAGCAGCAAACTCACCAGAAATCAACAGAAACAACATCAAAGTAGAGCGTGTTACAGACAATCAACTGAAAGTTACTATCAATGATGCTGCAGCAGCAGACAAACCTGTTCAGTTCGAAGTGCGTAAGGGGGCTAACTATCTGTACCTTGCAGGTTCTAACCCACACGTTTATGTTGCAGAATCCGGTACGTACCGTGTTGATGCACCAACTCAAATCGTTGATTCTGTTAACGTAGTAACTACTGATGTATATGCTGCTAAAGATGCAGTGCCAGCTCAAACAGTAGAGAAATTCGGCTTGAAGTTTGTTTCTAAAACTGATGGTCCTGCTGACAACGGTAAGTCAATTAAAGTAAGTAAAGTAGCAGATCAAGTTGAATTGGTTGAAATTGATGCTGCTGGTAATATCACAGTTAACAGCAAAGCTGTAGTTAAAGATATTGCGGAAGCTGTTGAGAAAAAAGCTGATCTGTTCTACACAGCTAAAGTAGGTCAGAACGCTGGAAACATCCCAGCTACTGATGAAACCTTCGCATTTGATAATGGTGCAGTAGCAGAGCCCGGCAAATTGACTCTTACCCTGAGCAAATCTGATGTTAAGGTTGTCGATGGTAAGATTAAAGTTGGCGGCAACGAATACCCTGCTACAGTGGATGGTAAAGTAATTACTGTTCAAACTGGCAAAGCTCAGGTTTATGGAGCAGAGTATTCCGGTACAGTCCTTTACAATGGTAAAGAAGTAACCATTCATGGACTTATTCTTCAAAAATAATTCGGGCTACTTTAAATAACCCAACCAATTCACACCGGAGAACATTTAGTTCTCCGGTGTGTTTTTGTTTTCAAGACTAACTAAAAATCTAAACTTTAACTTTAATAAGGACGTTCCAAACCAGCTATAGCTTGATCTTCCTATCGAAGTTCAATAGAATTAATATAAGAAGCAGGAGACTTCTAAGGAGGAACAATTTATTTATGAAATCATATTGGAAATTATCCCTTGCTGCCCTGGCCATTGGTTCAGGCATATGGATCGGTGCAGTATACAGCAACACCGCCGACGGCGCTGGCACAACCCCCGGCACCACTGATGACCCGGTCGTCACCAAGAGTTACGTAGATCAACAAATCCAGCAAGCACTGAATGGCGGTGGTGGAGGGAATACAAACCCAACCAATCCTACACAACCATCACAAGATGCCGATGAAGTGAAGAACGTAGCGCTGAAGCCAGGCAAAATTCTAATCGCTGATGCCGGAACCGAGTTCATCGTGCGTTCAGGTAACGCTGTGATCTACACAGAAGTCGCTAGCGGCGTTGCGGATCTTACCGATGGTAAAGACCTGTTAAACGGCGAAACGGCGCCTAAGAACCATCTGCTTTCCTTCCCGCGTGAAGGCCGAGGCATTCAGGTAAAAGAAGGCCAGACAAGCAATCTGATTGTCATGGTACGCGGCGGTTACACCATTAAATAGTGTCAGCAATTAGGGGCGTTAGCCCCTGCTAATATTGCCTCTTCCACCGACGGCATTGCGAATAACTTTTGTCCGGTATAATCCTCTTATAATTATTGCCAGTTGTGACAACGTTTTATACGTGTGAGTGCTTTGAAATCGACACATACTACTTCTGTAAAAACCAATACAGGAGGTGTATTTTCAATGGCACGCAGCAGTCGTAATCGTCAAGTGGTTCCGGAGAGTCGTGAAATGCTGAAGCAGATGAAATACGAAATCGCAGCAGAGTTTGGATTACCGGTGGGGTATGGCAGCAGCTCGTATGGAGCGGATACGGAATTCGGTTCTGAGCTTGGAGCCATCGGAGGAGGTTCCTCCAGCCGTCGTGCTGGATGGGGGCATCTGACATCCCGTGAGAACGGATCCGTTGGCGGAGAAATCACGAAGCGTTTGGTTCAGAACGCCGAGCAAAGCCTCTTCGGCAGACTGTAGTTATTTTTCGATATAAGACGGAACTTATTCTTGATTAACCTCCGATTGAAAAACCCAAGAAAATCCTTGAAAAACAGCTCACTAACTGGATTGACACCTGGTAACAAATAAGTTAATATGCATGTTGAGGATTGTACATTTCAAACCTTTTCCTGTCGGAAAAGGTTCATTTTTTGTGTAGGACCTCTTGATATATCACATACTATTCATATGGGAGGTTGATCTCATGTCTTTAACAGGGCGACGTTTATTTACATCTGAGTCCGTAACTGAAGGACACCCGGATAAAATCTGTGACCAGATTTCTGATGCGGTACTCGATGCTTTTTTAGCTAACGATCCGAACGCACGCGTAGCTTGTGAAGTTTCCGTTGCGACAGGTCTTGTTTTGGTCATTGGTGAAATTAGCACTAAATCTGAATACGTGGATATTCCATCCATCGTACGCAATACCGTGAAGGAAATCGGGTATACCCGTGCTAAATACGGTTTTGATTCCAATACATGCGCGGTGTTGACATCGCTGAATGAGCAATCGGCCGATATTGCACAGGGGGTAAACGCTGCACTGGAGAATCGTGATCCTTCCCAAGTGGACAAGGAAACCGAGAACATCGGTGCTGGTGACCAAGGTCTGATGTTTGGTTTTGCAACCAACGAGACACCAGAACTGATGCCTCTTCCAATTGCATTGTCTCACCGTATCGCTCGTCGTTTGTCCGAGGTTCGTAAAGACGGTACGCTGGATTACCTGCGTCCGGACGGTAAAACCCAGGTAACGATCGAGTATGACGGCAATACGCCGGTCCGCGTGGATACGATCGTGGTATCGACTCAACATGCCGAAGAAGCAACGCTGGAACAAATCCAGAAGGATATTAAAGAACAAGTCATTCTTCCTGTCGTACCGGCTGAATTGCTGGACGCAGAAACCAAATACTTCATCAACCCTACCGGCCGTTTCGTTATCGGTGGTCCTCAAGGCGATGCTGGTCTGACTGGCCGCAAAATCATCGTGGACACCTATGGCGGCTACGCTCGTCATGGCGGCGGTGCATTCTCCGGTAAGGATCCTACAAAAGTCGACCGTTCCGCTGCTTACGCGGCGCGCTACGTGGCTAAAAACCTGGTTGCCGCTGGACTCGCGGACAAGTGCGAAATCCAATTGGCTTACGCCATCGGTGTCGCTAACCCGGTGTCGATCAGTGTCGACACCTATGGTACAGGTAAAGTAAGCGAAGAGAAGCTGGTTGAGCTTGTTCGTAACAACTTTGACCTGCGGCCGGCTGGAATCATCCGCATGCTGGATCTTCGTCGCCCGATCTACAAGCAAACGGCGGCGTACGGACATTTTGGACGTACCGACCTGGATCTGCCTTGGGAACGCGTTGACAAAGCCGAAGCGCTGAAAGAACAAGCTGGCGTAAACTAAGGTATTTTTAAGATATGTTCCGGATATAAAGTTTAGGCATGTGCCGATTCCATTTTTCTTTTGAAAAAGGCACATGCTTTTTTGTGTTTAAAATCCTCTTAAGATGTAGGGATGAAACAGGAGAAGGATTTGAATTTATGACAAAAATGCAATAATTATAATGCCGATGCCTAGTGTAGGTATCGGTTGTTTTTGACTAATAATTGGTAATAAAGGAATATACTTTATGACAAACTAGTTACTTTTAGATGAAAATATAGTAACATAGGATTGATTTACATAGGCTCCTAAAAAATGCCGCTACAATTTTGCTAAGACTTGGTGTACGATACGCGAAAGTGTTTTTTTTATAACAAATTCGTAACTTTTCCTCAAAAATGAAGTCTATTAAATAGAGACTTTATATGTTCGGCATCCGTGTTGAACGAGAGATGGGAGAGTTACGATTACATGGTTAGTCAGGGGAAAACACTGAAGTCTGCAAAATCAGGCGTGGGCAAGAAATGGTTGATTATCACATTGGCCGGGGTCATCTGGGTGGGCCCTGTGCTTAGCAGCGGTATACCGGTGATAGGGAATCTATCAACTTCTTCGGTAGCATACGCGGCAACCACATCAGCGAAGAAGCTGGGTGAGGAAATCATTACGTCCGGCGCGGTTTTGATGAAGTATCAGTATATCAACAGTGCCGGCGCGAAATCGCTGGCGAATGTCATCCGGGTGGATCTCAACAACAAATATGTGAAGCTTGATGTCATGACAGGACAAGGCAATCAATTTACAACAAGACAAAGCACGGGCGGAATGGCGAAGGAAAACGGTGCGGTCGCAGCGATTAACGGGGATTTCTTTAACACCAGCAGCGAAGGGGCTCCGATGGGTGCTCAAGTATCGAATGGTCTGTTGATGTCAACCCCATCTGATCTGAAAGGTATGTATGCCTTTGGAGTGACGAACGATGGAACGCCAATTCTGGATGAGTTTGCATTCTCGGGGAGTGTTACGGCAGAAAATGGGGCCTCATTCCCGCTCTCGGGTATGAACAAAACATCCTATGCGCCAGAGGGTACTGGATCTACGTACAGCCATGCGAATTCAGCCTATATCTACACCAGCGCATGGAAGGCTATTGAGCGTCCTAAGAACAGCTCGACAACGCCAACGGAGGTTATGGTAACGGATGGGGTCATAACCGATATTTCAGTGATGGCAGGATTGCCAACAGCGATACCGGAGGGAAGCTACATTTTGCGAACCCATGGGGCTGCGGCAGAGTTCGTGAAAAATAATCTGTCTGTCGGTCAAAGGCTGGAAGCGGATTATGCTCTGGTGTACAAAAAATCAGGAAAGAAGCTGGACCCATCAACACTTCAAATGATGATTGGCGGCCATACGATTCTGGTGGATAACGGCAAGGCAACGTCATTCTCTCGGAACGTGAATTCGATTGGAGGGAGTAGGGCGCGTACAGCGGTTGGTTACTCCAAAGACGGACGTTACGCCTACCTGATCGCTACGGAGAGCAACGATAACAGCAAAGGGATGACGCTGCAGCAGCTTCAGGATTTCATGACGAAGGTTGGCGTGTGGAAGGGAATGAACCTCGACGGCGGCGGATCGACCACGATGGTCAACCGACCGTTAGCCGAGATGAATACCCAGCTGACCTTCAACACGGAATACGGAACGACGCAGCGAAGCATCGTTAATGCACTAGGCGTGTTCTCCACGGCACCAAAAGGCAGCTTGAAGGGCTTGAAGGTAAGCGGCAGCAACACACTGTTGATCGGGCAGATCGGAACATATCAACTCAAGGGCTATGATACTTACTATAATCCCATTGAGGCTGGCTCGATTAAACCGACCTGGAAATCCAGCAATGGCAACCTTGCGGTTAACGGCCAAAGCATAAAAGCAACGAAGCCGGGCACATCGACCCTGACGGCGGTAAGCGGCAGCACGAAAGCGACGATGCAAGTCAAGGTGCTGGGAGCGGATGATCTCGTTGCCTTGACTACAGGAGTATCCAGTGCACCACTGCAGGCTGGAACAAGCGTTTCCGTGCCGGTGACTGCCGTAACGAGCAACGGCCAAAGTTTGGAGGTTCCGAGCAGTGCGCTGAAATGGGAGTTTATCGGATTCAAAGGCAGCGTCAAAGACGGCCGCCTGACCGTATCCTCCGTGAACAGCAATACGAAAGTCGGCTATGCCATCGCACGTTATGACGGATTTAGCACGGTCGTTATTTTGTCGGCAGCAGGCGAGAGTACGTGGGAGAACTTCGAGAATGTGAATTACCCGGTGAAGTTCACGACCAACGTGCCTGCAGTTACCGGGACGGCAACGATCCAAAACGGCAGCGGAACAAAGGCAACCTCCAAAGTCTTGAACCTAACCTATGATATGACAGGCGGGCTGGGACAAAAAATGTACGCTTATGCCGAGCTGAATGGCACGACAGGCAAAACGATTCCTGCACAGGCAACGTCCATGACGATTGACGTGGAGGGAGATAACAGCCTGAACTGGCTGCGTGCCGAGCTCAAGGACAATACCGGAAAAACCGTGTACGTCGATCTGGCTAAGGCAATTGATTGGAGCGGCTGGAGGACGCTGAGCATCGATTTGAGCGGATATAACATTGCGTTCCCGGCTCAGATGAAGCGGCTGTATGTCGTGAACGTGGAAGAGGGTCAGGACGAGCGTGCATTGACCGGGGCTGTGTCTTTTGACGATATTCGCTTCACGATGCCGTCCCTGTCAGGAAATGAAGGACTTCCAACAGGTAAAGCGGTCATGACCATCGGGCAAAAATCGCTCATGCTGAATGGTTCGAAGGTGGCAATCGATTCCGCGCCAATCCTGAAAAACGGAACGACCTATGTTCCGATTAAGCATGTGCTCGACGCCTTCGGCGGGCAAGCGACCTGGAACCAATCCGCACAGCGGGTAGGCGTCCTGAGAGGCGGCATGCTCATGGAATTGACGGTAGGCAAAAAGGAATTCATCCTCAACGGTAAACGCAGTTCGGCGGCTGTGGCACCTATGGTTCAAGGCGGTAGGACTTTGGTCCCTCTTCGTCTCGTTTCCGAGCAATTAGGCCTTAAAGTAAAATGGGACAAGAACACGAAGACCGTTACGATCGAATCATGATATGGTATGATATGTATATGAAACGTTAGAAATGGAGTAGAGTGCGTGGATTATCAAGCCGATGCCATCGACCGTGTCATAAAAAATGCCATCAAAGTGATGGAGGACAGCAAATACCAAATGTTCGAAATATTGGAGGCGTCGCGGCAGGAGCTCGCGTCTCTCAATCATGAACTGCAGCGGACATTAAAAGAAACGACGGAAACCTTAGAGAAGGTGGATCAGCTGGAGCTGAACTACCGCCGTTCCCGGATCCGGCTGACCGAGGTCAGCCGGGATTTCGTCCGGTACAAGGAAGAGGACATCAAGCAGGCGTATGAGAAAGCAACGCAGCTTCAGCTTGACCTCATGATCTACCGGGAGAAGGAAATGTATCTGAAGGCAAGACGAGATGAGTTGCAGAAGCGGGTTCGGAATGTCGAGAACTCGGTGGAGCGCGCAGAATCGATCGGATCTCAGATGGGCGTGGTGTTGGAATACTTGTCCGGCGAGCTGGGCCAGGTATCCCGAATTATCGAATCTGCGAAGAACAGACAGGTCATTGGACTCAAAATTATTCTGGCGCAGGAAGAGGAACGGAAGCGCATATCCAGAGAGATTCATGATGGACCTGCGCAATTGCTGGCGAATCTGGTTCTTAGGACGGAAATTGTAGAAAGAATGCTGGCAAAGCAGGAATTTAAGATGGTGCAGGACGAAATAGTAGATTTGAAGGGCCAAGTGCGTTCGAGCCTGGAGGAAATGCGAAAAGTCATCTTCAATCTGCGTCCAATGGCACTCGATGATCTAGGATTAATCCCCACACTGCGTAAATATGTGCATGATTATGAAGAAAAATCGAGAATCCGCACGATCTTCGAGACACGGGGGAAAGAGCATCGTCTCTCTTCTGCGATGGAGGCGGCCATCTACCGGTTGGTGCAGGAAGCACTTTCGAATGCTGCAAAACATGCTTACCCGACTTATGTGCTTGTTGAAATCACGTACCAGGCGCAATTGGTCAAAATCGTGGTACAGGACAATGGCCTGGGATTCAATGTCGATTTGCTGGAGCAGAAAAGCAAGGACCACTTTGGGTTAATTGGCATGCGGGAGAGGGTTGAGCTGCTCGAAGGGAGAATGGAGATCGATTCAGCCGAGAATCAAGGAACCAAGATCGTGATTCATATCCCGACGAACGTAGAAAAGAGAAAGGAGTAATCGGATGGAACATTTGGAGAAAGAGAACACGATTATCAAAGTATTATTAGCGGATGACCACCAGCTGTTTAGGGAGGGTCTGAAACGCATACTGAATATGGAGGATGACATTGACGTAATCGGCGAATGCGGCGACGGCATTCAAGTGCTTGAGTTCTGCAATGAAGTGAAGCCGGATATCGTGCTGATGGACATCAACATGCCGACCGAAAACGGCGTTCAAGCGACTGAGAAACTACGTGAAATGTTTCCTGAGATCAAAGTTATTATTCTGTCGATTCATGACGACGAAAGTTATGTGTTTGAAACGCTCCGTAAGGGAGCGAACGGTTACCTCCTGAAGGATATGGAAGCCGAGTCACTGATTAATGCGATTCGTTCGGTACATGAGGGATATGCATTTATCCATCCGAAAGTTACGGGCAAGCTGATCCACCAGCTCCGCCGGATGACGTATGTAAACGAGGCAGGCGCGATGGCGGAGAGCGGTTCGCGTGAAGCTGGAGTCAAGTTTGTGGCAGGCGAGAACAACCCATTGACAAGGCGCGAAGCGGAAGTGCTTAGACTGATGGCCGAAGGCAAGAGCAACAAGATGATTGGAGAATACCTGTTCATTAGTGAAAAAACTGTAAAAAACCACGTCAGCAGCATCCTGCAGAAGATGGAAGTGGACGACCGTACGCAAGCGGTTATCAACTCGATCAAGTATGGCTGGGTGACGTTGTAATCGCCGATCCGAATGCACGGACGCGTCTTACATAGGGAGGGAACTGCCAAGGGCGGTTCCTTTTTGTTATGATCATTAGGGATTTATAGCATGGTTGAACCTTTCGCTAACAAGCATACATAATAAATAACTGCTTATACGCTGCTTTTTTTGATTAGAGTGCGAGGGCTTTCTTGATATCGCAAGAACGGGCGGACTATCTTGTAGAGGGAATGTCGATAAACGTCTTCCTTATGGCAATAAGCCGTTCCCGACAAGTTCCGTGTGGGCGACGGTTACATAACTGTCACCGTCCTTTCCTGGTCAGCATATATTGTTGATAAGAGAAGGAGGTGAGTCTCATGGTTGCCCAATTGCTGTGGATACTCGCGGTGTACGGGATCGCTGTTGCTCTGGTTCATATCGTGCATGCCCGTCATCTCCGAAGAGCTAGTGAAGGCACGGGGCGGCGCAGGCATTATGTGCTGATCACGTCCAACCATGAGCGGCAGGTGGAATGGTATTTGAGAGCCCTTTCCTGGTATGCCCTGCTGAGCGGGACGCGCGTGCGCGTCACCGTCCTTGATGACCAGTCGTATGATGATACGTTAAAGATTGTCAAGAGATTGACTCATTTGTCCGGAATTGAACTGGTATACGGGACTTGGAGATCCGGTGATCCGGCGTCACAAGAAACGGATGTCGATCCGAATGAAGACGAAGTCATACGGGTCGATCTGAGAAACCCGATGGAGGCTGTTCAGATTCCATATGTACAGGGATAAACATCGGCAAGTTGTTTTGGTTCCCGGGATGACACTCATATTGTTGAAGGCGTGAAGCACACTCCGAGCGTATAGCGAGGGGTGTGCTTTTTGCGTTTATTGGTGTATTGGGGTGGAAGATGCAGAGATCGGATTCTTTAAAATTGCAACTATGACAGTATTCGACAAAAGGTGTTGTGAAACGGAGATGTTTTAAGTTGGACGATCTGAGCGTTGAGGAGAGAAACAAATAGGAAATGGAAGTCACTGCAGTTAGATCAGGACGATTGTGCATCTATATTGATTTGGAACTAACTCAAACTCTGGCTTGAAAATCTATCTTCTATTAGCAGTGCGGGCTAATGGTTTGGAGTGGTTGAGGATAATGGACGATAGGTATTTGAGAAAGAAACCTAATTAAATTGTTATTCACGGAACTCTATCGAATCTTTCATATAATGCTTCCCCGACTGGTATTAGATCTACCCAATTTTTTAAACGAGGATCTTAAAAGCAACTGAAGCATGTTGTGAACTACCTAGTTCCAGTACCCCTACATGATCCTTAAAGTTGTTTATATGTCTCGATATTGGAGTTGATGTCATGCAGATTGCCATTTATGCCATTCCGGAAGCAGAGAAATGGAATTGCTATCTCTCGCTGGATATGAGGGTGGATCTTCAATGGTGGTATGGAAGAATGGGACTGGAGGATGAAAGGGCTGGTACACCGTTATTGGTGCTGCTGTCCTCTCGAGTACCACTGGGATGGGCCGTTGAAATCCAAGCGAGATTTCAGCCGATTCCAGACATGGATCGATGGGAGAGGCCAGATTGGCAGAGATATATGTATCAGGCATTAAGCCCGTTTTTACTGCAAGAGCCGGAGAGCAGCAGGTCGAAATGGAGCGCCTTGTTGCAGGAAACCCAATTGTTGGATGGGACTTACCTAAGTTCCCTGATCGAAAAGGAAACCGTGCTAGTGGGCTTGGATGCACTGGTGCAGCAGGCGGAGCTGCTGATCGAGTGCATGTCCGGACGAGCCTTGCTTGCCGGCGAGGTCGAGGCATTGTTGGGGGAGGTCGCCGTGGGCACCGGCGACTGGCGCGCTGCGGCCCAGCTCGGCGTCCTGCTGGGCCGCCTGCGCTTGGAAGCGGGGCTGGCACAGCCCGCCCCGCGCGGTGGGCCTGGCTGGCTCCGCCGCCGGGCCATGGCCCCCCGCTGCCGGCGTTGCGGCAGCGAGGCCAAGAGCCGCACGGCATGCGCCGCGTGCGGCTCGGCGGCTTGCGCCTATTGCGAGGCCTGCCTCGCGATGGGGCGCAGCCGCGCTTGTGCCCTGCTGCTGCATGGCACAGCAGGGTCGGCCGTGCGGAGCACGGCTGGGGGTTCCCCCACCGCGGCCTTGGGCCGGTGGGGGCTTAGCGCAGCGCAAAGCGCCGCCGCTGGCGCTGCGCTGCGGTTTTTGGCGGAGCCGCCCGCAGGGGGCTCCGCGATGTCCGCCGCCCGGTTTCTCATCTGGGCGGTGACCGGTGCCGGAAAGACCGAAATGATCTTTCCGCTGCTGCAGTCCATTCTGGATGCGGGTGGGCGCGTCTTGGTTGCCGCTCCAAGACGGGATGTGGTGCTGGAGCTGGCACCTCGGCTCTCCAAGGCTTTTCCCGAGGAAACAGTGGTCACGTTATATGGCGGAAGTCCGGACCGTTGGAAGCGGGGAAGCATCACGCTGGCAACGACGCATCAGCTGCTGCGTTTCAGGGGAGCTTTTGATCTGGTCGTGATCGATGAGATTGATGCTTTCCCCTATCATAACGATCCGGTGCTGGATTACGCGGCCAAGGGTGCTTGCAAACCAGGGGGGAAATATATCTATCTGTCAGCTACTCCGCCTACGCCTCTACAGCGCGAAGCAGCGGCTGGCCGATTGCCACATGCGAAAGTTCCCGCCCGCTTCCATGGTCATCCGTTACCCGTTCCTCAAAAATTGAAGATGTTTGCGGTGAACCGCTGTCTTCAAGAAAAAAAGCTTCCCCCACTCCTGGTTCGCAGCCTGAGTGCCTCTCTGAGACGTGGAGCTCAGGTGTTCTTGTTCGTTTCCCGGATCAAGCATATTGATCCTATTCTGGAACTGCTCCGCAAGGCGATTGCCCATATGCCGATTGAAGGTACTTCATCCATCGACCCGGAGCGGGCGGGCAAAGTGATGTCCTTCCGAAACCGCGAGATTCGCTTGCTAGTGACAACAACCATTCTTGAACGCGGGGTAACGGTTCCCAAGAGTGATGTTTTTATTTTGGATTCAGATAGCGAGTTATTTGATGAAGCAGCCTTGATACAGATGGCCGGTCGTGCGGGCCGATCCAAGGATGATCCGGCAGGACGTGTAGTGTTTGCTGCGCCGCAATGGACCAGGTGCCAAAGCTCGGCAGTTCGGCAAATCAAGGCGATGAACCGAATTGCTGGTAAGGGTGGGTATTTACGAACAGTTCAAGAACTGTCGGGCAAATAAGAGGGTGACTGTGAGCCAGCGTATGAGCGTTAATTATAGTTCTCGTCCTCCTGATGTTAATCTCATGGTACCTTATGGAATCTAATAGATTCACATAGATACTTTTAGCTCCCATACATTCTCGCCTCTCACAGATACTCGCAGTCTTCCATAGATTCTTATAGTCTATTGGATTTCTTAGATTCTCTTAGATACCCAGTGTCTCTCATCGTTCTCAGATTCTTATAATTCCAGATCATCCTTACATCACGAGGATCATAGATGACCGAAGATGACTGTTGGGGACATGGTAATGAATCGAGAGCTTCAACAGCTCCTCCGCCATGGAGGAGTTAGGTGACAAGCGTTTCATCCGAATCGAGAGTTCGGTGGCCAAATCGCAAGTAAATACTAATCCTGAATCATTTAACTCATTCAATATGAGCGAAATAAAAGGTTATATCAGCGGCTGCAATGGCGATATGAACGCACGGTTTACTCTTTAGTCTTTTATCCGCAGAGCAGCATTATTTTTTAATCTATCCTAGAAAGGAAGTTTGTATTTGATATCCAACGTCTTAAGCCAACTTCTCGGGCACATGCATCGTTTGCTAAAACCGATGGACGAGATCTGCCTCACTTGCGGGAAAATAAGTTCATGTAACCAGGAACTTCCGGGGATATGCCATGCCTGTTATCGGCAGATTCCATGGATCAACAGACCCCGATGCCTGCGATGCGGACGGGGAATCGGTTGTCCTGACTGTACTCGATTAGGCGTGAACGATCGAAGTTTTGTTTTGAATCGGAGTGCGGTAACCTATGATGAGCAGATGAGGGAGTGGTTAGCCCAGTATAAATATAGAGGGAATGAGCGGTACGCGCCTCTTTTGGTCGAGATGATGCTGCGAGCCTTTACGATGTTCCATCGAGAGGCGAACGTCCGTATGGGTGATCATCGTTTGCGGAACGCGCATAGTGTACCCTGGAGCATACATGCGGTTACTTCGGTTCCGGTTAGCCAGGAAAGGCTGCGGGAGAGGGGGTTTAACCAGGCAGAAGTGCTGGCTAAGGGGCTTGCGGCTAGCATAAAAACTCCTTACGTTCCGTTGCTGGAACGTAACCGTCACACAGATAAACAGAGTTTTAAGAGCCGGATGGACCGGCTAAAGGATATGGAGGGCGTTTTTGGCGCGTTACAGCATGCACCCGAAGTGTTGACGTCTATAAGTAAGCGGGGCGCAGCGAATACCGGTTCTCCAGAGGAGATCTTACCGATCATAGGGCCTCTTCGTATATTACTCGTCGATGATATCTATACCACCGGGAGTACGATTAACGCTTGCGCGCGGGTTTTGCGAGGGTATGAATCTTTCTTGGAAATGCCCATCGAGATTTATAGTTTAACCTGGGCCCGCTCATAAACAACCGAAATAGGAAAAATATGTGGATTCTCCTTTCGAATGATAGACGTAAGCCCTCAGATATTGTAATCTAGGGGTATCAAAGGTTCTATGTGGCATGGAGGTTGTTGAGCATGAATTTGGGGAATTGCCCTCGGTGCGGCAAGTTATACACGATGAATATTCGGGAGTTGTGTCCTGAATGCATGAAAGTGATTGAGAAGGAATACGAGAAATGCGCAACCTTCCTTCGTGAGCAAAAAGGCGCAACCATCCACGAGGTATCTGAGGCTACGGAAGTATCCGTGCGGCAGATTACGAAGTTTATCAAGGAAGGCCGGATCTCGATTGCGAATGCCCCGAACCTGGCGTATCCTTGCGAAGTGTGCGGAACGTTGATTCGCGAGAGCAATATGTGCGAGTCCTGCCGGACCCGATTAACGAGGGAGCTAAGGCAGGCGGCTGCCGGCGACCAGGAACATCAGCCTGGGTCCCGCAAAGACAGAGAGACTTACAGTGCAGTCGATAAACTGCGCAAATACTAACTTTTGAACTATTAACAATGTTTCATATCCGGCCGATAAACTTAGTAAAGCTTATCGGTCTTTTATTTTAAGTGAGGTGAATAGGGCGTGAAGATTAACGAATCGGGACGTGTGAACGGCATCAATTCGTATCAACGGAATATTGAATCTCGGGAGATGCAGCATATCGATAAGAAGAAACGCCGCAAGGATGAAGTATCAATCTCCCCGGAGGCGATGGAACTGAGTGCACAGAGTAAAGTACAGGATCCGGAACGCGCGGAGAAAATTCAGCGTTTGAAGGAAGCTGTAACCAACGGCACATATGAAGTGCCGGTTGATCGTTTGGCAGACAAATTACTCCCGTATTTTCAATCCTACAATAAATCAGGTGAGTCCAAGTGAGTGCTAGATCCATAATCGAATATATGAAGCGTCAGGATGAGCTGCATCAGCAGCTCATAGAGGCAGGGAAAGATAAAAGGCAAGCCATTCTGGATAATGATGTGGAACGTCTTACAGCGGTCATGACCAAGGAGAACCGCCTGCTGAAGCAGGTGGCGGAAACGGAAGCGCTGCGTCAAGGTGCCGCAGATGATTTTTTGCGTGAGAAGGGCATCCGCTCCCAGCTTCAGCTGACGGTTACTGAAATGACTCGTCTTGTATTTAACCCGGATGAAAAAACAGAGCTGCAGGATGTGCAACAGCAATTGATGGACAGACTTATGGAGCTCAAAGAACTGAATGCCATGAACCGGGAATTGATTGAGCAGTCTCTGGCATTCATAGATTATAGTTTGAATTTATTAGTCAGCCGTCCGGAGGATGATATGCTTTACCAGCATCCGCAACATCAGAATCCGGCGGGCAAAGGCCGAAGCATGTTTGATACCAGGGCATAAGCAGAAAGGAAAATGTAGATGAGATCCACATTTCATTTGCTCGAAATCGGAAAGAGGGGCTTGATTGCCCAGCAAGCTGCACTTAACACAGCTGGTCATAACGTTACGAATGCGAATACGCCGGGATATTCCCGCCAGACAACCCGCCTGGTTGCAGCTAACCCGATTGCTTTTCCGGGATTGCAGCGCTCTCAAGCGGCTGGTCAGCTCGGGATGGGTGTAGAAGCGGAGAGTATTCAACGGGTTCGGGATTTCCTGCTGGATATCGAATACCGCAATCAGAACACGAATTTGTCGACATGGAGCGTTCAGCAAGAGACGCTTTCAAATATTGAAGGAATTTTTAATGAGCCTTCGGACAGCAGTTTGAGCGCAAGCATTGCGGAGTTTTGGACGGCTTGGCAGACGCTGAGCAAGAATCCAAGCGACACCGATTTGTCCGCCCGGATGGCGGTTCAGCAGAAAGCGATCGCCTTGACGGAGACGTTTAACCATATTTACTCCCAATTGGATACGCTTAGCAACAACTTGACGTCCCGCATCGACACCAAGGTAGCGGAAGCTAATAACTATATTGAGCAAGTGGCGGAATTGACGCAAAGCATTAAACGGATTGAGGGTCTTGGCGATAACGCAAACGATTTGCGCGATAAGCGGGATCTGCTCGTTGATCAGCTATCATTGCTCGGAAACGTCAATGTCACGGAGACCGGTGACGTTTATCAAGTGACGTTTGGCAACCAAGTTGTGGTTGATGATATGACGTTTACCCCGATTACTAACGCCATTGCCGGGGCATTGACCGGCGGGGAGATTGCCGGTTATGTGACCTCCCGTGATGTGCATGTTCAAGGGTATATCACCCAGTTGAACATTATGGCCAATACGCTGGCTACCGGCAAAGTAGAAGTGACACTGCCGGCTGGAACTATTCTTCCTCCAGGCGTGAACATACCGAATGCGGTTATGGATGCAAATAATCCGCGTAAACTCGCCGCGGATACCAAGCATACCGTAGACGGTCTCAATGGGCTGCATAAGCTGGGTTACACTCTGAATGAACCGGCGACGACCGGCGGCGACTTCTTTGTATCTGCTAACGGAGGGCCGATTACGGCGGGGAATATGAGGCTAAGCCAGACCATTCAATCCGATCTGAAAAACATCGGGGCCTCCCTGCGGACCGAAATGAAGACTGATCCGGTGAACGGTACGACCTCCGAGGTGGTATTGAAAGGAAACGGCGGCATGGCGCTTTTGATCGCGCAACTGTCAGAACGTACGTTTAATTTCAATCCGAATAACAACAATGGCGCTATAACGAACGTGACAGACTTTGGTGGATATCTTAATTCGGTCATCTCCAAATTAGGTACGGACAGCAGCAACGCCTTTAAAATGGTGGAGAACGGCACGTTGCTGGTTGAGCATGCAGATACACTCCGCCTATCGATTAGCAGTGTATCGCTTGATGAAGAGATGTCAGATCTCATTCGTTTCCAGCATGCTTACAGCGCTTCATCTCGTGTGGTCACTACCATTGACGAGATGCTAGACAAATTAATTAACGGCACCGGCATTGTCGGCAGATAGGAGGAATAAATCATGCGCATAACCCAATCCATGATGACGAGTTCCATGATGAGCGGCCTGCAAGGCAACTACCGCAGGCTGGACAAATATCAGGAGCAAATGATGACCCAGCGCCGGATTAACCGTCCTTCCGACGATCCGGTGGGTGTTGCAAGTGCTCTCCAATACCGTGGTCAGATTACGGCTACAACGCAGTTTGAGCAAAATGCGGAGGATGCGGATTCGTGGTTGAAATATGGAGATACGGTTCTAACAGAGACAACGCAGATTATACAACGATTGGCTGATCTTGCTGTCCAAGGTGGAACTGATACTGTACCAGCCGATGCACGTAAAAATATTGCTGAGGAAGTAGAGCAATTGTATGAACAGCTTGTTTCACTCGGTAACTCCCAATTTAAGGGGAAGTATATTTTTAATGGTGACCGAATTGATCAAAAACCATTCCCAGATGATCCGTCTCAAACAGCCTATACTTTGGATCAAGGTGAGGTTAAATATCAGGTTGGTGCTGGGATTACCGTATCAGTAAACACACTAGGAGAGCAAGTTTTTGGTGCTTATGGGGATGCAACTGGTATATATGCAGTTGTAGATAATTTTAAAAAGGCGTTGTTAGCAAACGATACTGCAGAAATTCAGAAGGCTATTCCTTCCCTCCAAAATAATTTGGAGACAGTTATTACAGCCCAATCTGAAATTGGTGGTAAACAAAATCGGTTGGAATTCACATTAAGTAGACTAGGTGATCTGAACATTAATTACATGGATCTGCAGTCCAAGGTGGAGGATGCTGATATCTCCAAGGTGATTATCGGCCTTAAGACGTCGGAAAGCGTTTATCAGGCTTCGCTCGATACAATGGCCCGCATTATACGTCCAAGCTTGATGGATTTTTTAAGATAAGGGGGGGTTGAATGAATATCCCTCGTATTCAGATTCAACAAGGATATTCACGATTGGGGCTTGAAATAACAGAGGGGCGACAGAGCATAGAGCAGCCTAGACCCTCTCTAAATATGAAACAACAGCGCGGTGTACTTGTAATGGAACAGACTAGGTCCGTTCTTGAAATCGATTCGAGGAAAGCCTGGTCCGCACTCGGCAGGGCTCGATTTGAAGAAATAACGGACCGGATCGCACAATCATCCCTTCAGATTTCCATGCATAATATTGCGGAAATCGCTCGTAACGGGGACCGAATGATGGCTTTTCATGAAGGTGGCAACGTATTTGCGGAAATTGCACGAGATAATGTGTTTAAGGACAGGCCGAGAGTCGAGTTGGCTGGAGAACCAGGTTACGACAATGTCGAGATTACCTTCACTCCAGGACAAGTGCATACAAATTATACACCGGGTGGAGTCACGTTTAACCCTGAGACATATAAGCCGGTTATTGATTATTATCCCGGTAAAGTAAATCCATATTTGATTCAACAAAATTTTATATTTATGTCTGCGACGGGTAAACAGCTGGATGCAGTTGTCTGACGGCAGGTATACAATAGCTATAATGGACAAGTGTCATTATAGCTATTGCTGTTAGAAAGGGAGGATTCGAAAATATGATTGTGAATACAAAGAGATTTGGTGCTATAGAGGTCGACGAAAAAGAAGTGATAACGTTCATGGGGCCCATATTGGGGTTTGGTGGGCTGCAAAAGTATGTTTTTATTCCATCCGAGAACAACGAACACCCTTTTGGGTTTTTACAATCTATAGAGGATGAAAATTTGACCTTTATTGTGACGGACCCTTTTACGTTCTTTAGTGAATATGAGTTTCAGCTGGACCCCCATTGGATAGGAGCTTTAGATATACAGGATAAGGAGTATATTCAGGTGATGGTGATTGTAACTATTCGTTCCGCTGAAGATGTCACCTGCAATCTAAGAGCTCCAATTGTGTTAAATAGAGCCAAAAATATCGCTGCTCAGATCGTTTTGGATCAAGGAAGTCATACAACAAAACAACCATTATCGGGAGGGGGTAGGAAAGGAGGGGATTCCGATGTTAATTCTGTCTCGAAATAAAGGGCAGAAAATTATACTCAACGATAACATTGTCCTCTCCGTTCTTGAAATCAACGGTGACCAGGTCAGAATTGGTATCGATGCCCCTACAAATGTCACAATATACCGGGAAGAGATCTATGACGCAATTAAACAGCAGAATCAGCATGCCATCGAGTTCAACGCCGATATCCAGGAAATTTTGAATCAAGTAGCTAATCAAAAAAAGAATTAAAAATATATAAAAATTATCAAATTATCTATAAACATTGAGACCGATGCGCCGATAAATATAATATAGGTTGGAAGACATAGCAGTGACGGCCGAACGCTATCTTTCGATCATAAATGGGTGAAGCATGGATGCGAATCACCAACACATTCCAAGGAGGAATTTTATCATGCGTATTAACCACAATATCAGCTCGTACAACACTCAGCGTCAATTGACTTTCAACAACAACAACTCTGCTAAGAACCTGGAGAAACTTTCTTCTGGTTACCGCATTAACCGTGCAGCAGACGATGCAGCAGGTTTGGCTATTTCCGAGAAAATGCGTAACCAAGTTCGCGGTTTGGAGCAAGCTAGCCGTAACGCTTTGGATGGTATTTCTATGATTCAAGTGGCTGAGGGTGCTTTGAATGAAACTCACTCCATGCTTCAGCGTATGGGTGAACTTTATACTCAAGCTGCCAACGAAACTTTGACTACTTCGGATGCTAAGAAAATTGAAGATGAGATTGCTCAATTGACTGCTCAAATCGATAGCATTGCTGAGCAAACGAAGTTCAATGGTAGAGAGCTGTTGACCACGGCTGTGGATACTAATCAATTGGATTTCCAAGTAGGTGCTAACGAAGGTGATACTATTACATTGACACTGAGATCGGCACAGGTTGCTGAGCTTGCTATTAATGACTTGAAGGATCTCACACTTATTACTGATGCAGATCAATTGAATGATGAAGTAAAACTGAACTTGACTAAGGTACAAAAGGCAATTGACGAAGTATCCGAAATTCGTTCCGGCCTGGGTGCTGTTCAGAACCGCCTCGAGCATACAGTAAACAACTTGGGAACTACGGCTGAGAACCTCCAAGCGGCTGAATCCCGAATCCGTGACGTAGACATGGCTAAGGAAATGAGCGATTTCACAAAGAATAACATTCTTACTCAAGCTGCAACTGCAATGTTGGCTCAGGCTAACCAACAACCACAAGGCATTCTGCAACTGCTTAGATAATTCCAGTAAAATGAGGCCGGCCGGTTTTTCCGGCCGGTTTTTTGCTATAAGAATAGAATTTTATTTGAGTTAGGAGAATTCTAAGATGAAAGTAAGTCATGACTTACCTGCACTTCCTTTCATTAAACAGGAGCAGCTGCCTTCAGTGGTCGGAGAATATTCTTCATCTTTGTTTAAGACTCATCAGCAAGATCGTGCGCTGCTAGTTGATGACAAGGAATTAGAGAATCTTGTTAATAGAGCGAATAAGACCTTAAATAATCTTGATACTGAAGTAAAGGTGTCTTTTCATGAAGGTACTAATCAGATGCTGATTAAGGTGGTAAACTCTAAGACTCATGAGGTTTTGAAAGAAATTCCACCCGAAAAATTAATTGATCTAGTTTACAATCTTTGTGAACTAGCAGGGCTATTTACTGATCGTAGAATTTAAGGGGTGATAACTATGACTATCAGAATCAGCGGTATGGCCTCAGGTATGGATATTGACAAGATCGTATCTGACTTAATGAGGGCAGAGAAATTACCTGCTACAAAGGTATACCAGCAAAAACAAACAATTATTTGGACAAGAGATCAGTATCGTAATGTGAATACTACATTGTCGAAATTGGCGAATGCTGCAGATAAACTGAGGTTTTCTTCTAACTTTACGAAACTTACAGCCAATTCAAGTAATTCATCTGTAGTAGAGGCGACCATGAAATCTGGAGCCAAGGAAGCTTCTTACAGCATTCAGGTTAACAGAATGGCAACATCTGCTACAATGATCGGAGGCGAGCTTTCAAGCGGCGGCTTAACAGGTACAATTACTATTTCCAATGGGACCGATAGTAAGAACATTACTTTGGACTCCAAAACTCCTCAAAATGTAATTGATGAGATTAATAAGTCTAATTTAGGAATTCGGGCAAGCTATGATTCCGTCAATAATCGGATCTCATTTGTTTCAAGTTCCATCGGGGATAAATCGCAAATTACGTTAGCTGGAGATACTCAACAATTAGGCTTCCAAGCAGGAACGATACGTGGTGATAATGCGGAGGTATTGGTGAATGGGCAAAAGGTTGAAATCTCAAACAATATTTTAGAACTGGATGGAGTTTCCTTGAAGTTAAAGGGGGTCTCTCCAGGTTCAGTACTTGTAAATGTAACAAAGGAAACAACTTCTGTCAAAAACACGATAATGGATTTTGTTAATTTGTATAATGAGACCATTGATTCTCTTCGTGCTAAATCATCAGAATCGGTATTTCGAGATTATAAGCCTCTTCTTGATGAAGAAAAGGACGCAATGAGCGAGAAGCAAGTTGAATTGTGGGAAAATAAAGCGAAAAGCGGTCTTTTGAGAAATGATAGCATTATTGAAGATACTATTAATTCTCTTAGAAATGGATTGTCTAAGGCGCTTAGTACTACTGGGAAGTTTAAATCTTTAAGTGACATCGGTATTAGCTTTAAGTCATTTATGGACGGTGGGGTTAGTGAACTTGGTAAATTAAAGATAGATGAAGCTAAACTAGAACAAGCGATAAACGATCATCCTGAAGATGTAATTAACTTATTTACCCAGTTGCCTACCGCAGATAAAACTTCAAGTGAATATTTTGAACAGACGGGATTTGCAGACCGAATCTACCAGTCACTTCAAAAACAAAGCGCTAAGATTATTAAGAAGATTGGTAACGGTATAAATAGTGAGACTATTGATGACAGCTATTATGGAAACTTACTGAAGAACTTGAATTCAAAGATTGTTACACTGGATGATCGGCTAGAGAGAATTGAAGATCGATACTATAAGCAATTTACTGCCATGGAAAAAGCGCTGCAGCAGCTAAACAGCCAAGGTTCGTGGCTAGCACAGCAATTAAGTATGTAACAAATACGTAAAATATTGAGGAGAATAACTATGATGAAGCAGAATTATCAACTTCACTATCAAAAGGTTAGAGTAGAAACTGCTGGTCCAGGGGAGCTTACGCTTATATTGTATGAGGAATTGTACAAAAGTCTTAATTTAGCCAGAAGTCAATTTGAGAATGGTGATATTGAGCAATGCAGGCATAATATTTACCGTTCCCGTGATATCCTTCAGGAACTTCTAGTTACCCTCAATATGGATTACGATATTTCAAAACAGCTTTACCAACTGTATGATTATTATTTAAGACGGTTGAGTGACTTTATTGTTAAAAAAGATATTGAAATATTGAATGATGTGATCGATTTTGCAAAAGGAATGGTAGAAACCTGGAGACAGGCATTACAAATTGTAAAAAGCGGTAATGAGTTATGAATCAAAATGAAGCAACGATTATTTTGCATGAAATTATGGGGCTGTATGACAAACATCTCCGCCGTTTTGATGTGTCTTCTTACTTAGAAGAGGCGGAGGAAATCGATTCTCTTTATCACAAATTATTCGACATAAATACCCATGATTTCAGTGATTTGAAAAAATGGAAGATACAGTGTGAACAGGTGTATAAAATACAGAATACAATAAACACACTAGTGACCCAAAAAATGGCGGAAATGCGTCGTGCTAGGAAGTTGAACTACGGAAACCAAGTGAATCCAGAGGCCTTTTATATTGACCGTAAGGGGTAAAAGCATGTTTAGAGGGTGAGGAAAAAGTATGCATATTAAACGTTTATTGGTAAGTCTTATGGTAATGACTGTTATCTTTGCTGGTTTGCAGCTGGCTCCAGATTCAGCGTCAGCGAATAACTATTTGACAGTAAACAAAACTGTTTCTCCGTCAAGTATTCTTGAGGGGGAAGAAGTTGAAGTTAGACTTGATATAACAGGTACCCCGCCTGTTGATGTGGTATTGCCGAATGATGTGGTCTTGATTATCGATAGATCAGGAAGTATGGGTACTCAAAAGATGGAGGATGCCAAAAACTCAGCAAAAGGGTTTATAGATTTAATGGATTTTTCCAAACACCGTGTCGGCATTGTCGATTATAGCGATACTTCACGTACCTTCGATTTAACAACGGATACGGCTGCAGCTAAAAACTATATATCTAGTCTTAAATCAGGTGGAGGAACTGCCACAGGAGATGCTATTTTAAAAGCAAAGGAAATGCTTCAAAATCACAGAGACGATGCTCAACCAGTTATTGTACTTCTAACGGATGGTGATGCGACGATTCCGACTTCAAACCCTTATCAATTCGCCTTAGATTCAGCAAATGAAGCTAAGGAGGCAGGTATTGTTTTCTATACGATCGCATTACTTGAGACAAACGCTAATCCAGAAACCAGCGGTCCTAACTTATTAATGAAAGAGATGGCTACGACAGCGCATCACCATCACTTTGTATTAGGATCTGTTGGTTTATCAGATATTTATGCTGCGATTGTTCAGGAGATCGGATTAGCAAGTGCTTATGACGTAGTTGTGAATGATGTAATCTCTGACAAGTTCGAAATAGTTCCAGGTTCATATGATAATAATATACCTCGTCCTACTGTGGATGGGAATAAGTTATCATGGAGTTTTCTGGAAATGAAAAAAGATACCCTTACGTTTACATATAAAATTAGACATAAGAAAGATAGTGGGGTAGGTAGTCTCCCTGTGAATGCTAGTGGTTCAACCATCACATATAAAGATTACACGGGGGCTTCGAAACAGGCAGCTATTCCTAATCCTCTAGTTACGGTTAAATATCCTGCACCGATTATTACTACCGTCACTCCAGGAGAGGGTAAAGTTACTGGTGGCGAAACAGTAACTATAACGGGTGAATTTTTTAGAGATAAGGCTAGAGTGTCGTTTGCTGGAACGTACTCATCTAAGGTTGACTATATAAGCCCAACAGAAGTAAAGGCGCTTGTACCAGCAGGATATCAAGGTACAGCCGAACTTAGACTTGTTAATACAGACGGACAAGCAGCCGTTGCGACTTATATTTATTATGATAACCCGTTAATTACATCTGTATCACCTAATAATGGGGCATTAGAAGGAAATACAGTTGTACAAGTTAGAGGAAGTGCCTTCATGAAGGGGGCAAAGGTTAAATTTGGAGACACATATTCTCCTAGTGTGACATTTAATAATAGTAGTTATCTTTCTGCGAGAACACCTGCAGGAATCGCTCCCGGAACAGTAGATGTAACTGTTGAAAATCCGGACGAAAGAACGGCTACTCTGACTCAATCGTTTACTTATAATGAACCGCCTAAAATGACCATCAGCTCTATCTCGCCAGAGAAGGGGCTTGTAACAGGCGGTGAAACAATTACGGTCATTGGTACATTGATTCAGCCTGGCACCAAAGTTTTCTTTGGGGATATAGAGGGTAGCAACTATAAATATTCAAGCATTACTTCCATGGTAGTTAATGCTCCGGCAAATCCGATTGCAGGTCCGGTTGATGTAAGGGTTGAAGGGCCAGATGGATATTCTGTAACACTGCCATTGGCATATACTTATGAAACTCTACCTCCTCCACCTGCACCGACTATTAAGATTATAACCCCTGCAGAAGGGAAACTTGCTGGTGGAGACTCAATTTATGTCGATGGAAGCGGATTTCAGTCGGGAGTAATGGTTTTCTTTGATGACATGGAAATCACACAAGCAACATTTATTAATTCTTCTAGAATTCGAGTTATCACGCCTCCTTGGGCTGTAACAGGAAAAGTAAGTATTACAGTTATTAATCCTGACGAACAGACTGCAAGCTTATCTGATGCATTTGAATATCTTCCACCCCCACCAGCTCCGGAACCGACTTTAAAAGCTGTGACACCGGGGAATGGTCCATTCGCAGGCGGAAACAGAGTGTATGTTGATGGTTCAAACTTTATAAATGGTGCTCAGGTCTATTTCAATGATCAAGCAATCGCTACAACTTTTGTTAATGCTACTCGACTATCAATTACAGCACCTCCAGCAACGATTCAGGGCTATGTGAATGTAAAAGTTATAAATCCTGATAACAAATCAGTTGAAAAAGAAAATGCATACTCGTATGATCCACCAATTATAATTCCTGCTCCTGAAATTACATCCATTTCTCCTAATTTGGGGTTAACCACAGGTAATTACATCATAGATATTTACGGGAAGGAGTTCCAAAAGAATGCTACGGTTACTATTGGAGCAAACCAAATCAATCTCTATTCCTTTGTGAATTCTACCAGGGTTAGAGTTATGGCTCCAGCTTCATCAATTGTTGGAGCTGTGGATGTAACAATCACGAATCCAGATGGCCAGAGTCATACTGTACAGAACGGGTTCACCTACGAAGAGCCGAAACTCACAGTAACTAGAATAACTCCTGGTAATGGGCCGCTAGCCGGGAATACATCTGTATATGTTGACGGAGCTAATTATGATCCAGGTATGACTGTTACTTTTAATGGACAGCCGATAAGCTTTACGTACGTTAATAATACGAGAATTCGTATTATTACTCCGGCTGGTACAGTTTCGGGTCCTGTTCCGATAGTATTGACTAGTCCAGCAGGAACAACAGCTTCAATCGAGTTTATTTATGATGCTCCTCCTCTAATACCAGCTCCTACTATTACAAAATTATCAGTTACTAGTGGTTCTATTGCTGGCGGATATACGCTGTATGTAGACGGTTCAGCGTTTCAAAATGGTGCAACTATTGATTTTGGTGGAACTAATATTATTCCGCAGTTTGTTAATAATACTCGATTTAAAATTACTGTTCCTCCAGCAGCGGGGCCTGGTGTAATCTCAGTTAAAGTAATAAATCCTGATGGAAAAGTAAGTAATTCGAAGGATTTCGAGTATAAGTAATAGTTGATAGATAACTTGGAAAGGTACCTTATTGGTACCTTTCCTTTTTTAGCTTATTCATTTTTTGATATTTTTAGTCGATATACATTTAGAGATGAGCATAGGAGGCAGAATGATGAAGGAAATTGTGCTAACACCGACCTATATGAATTCATTTTCATGTATAGGCAGTGATTGCGAGGATAGCTGTTGCATAGGTTGGCAGGTCACTTTAAATAAGAAGACATATCAAAAATATAAAAAAATAAAGCATGCAGAATTAAGCGTGAAACTAAATAAGGGTTTGAAACGAATAAAAAACCAAACCGCATCTGATTCAAAGTATGCCTATTTTTCTATGGATAGCGAGAAGCGCTGTCCTATGTTAAATGAGAAAAACCTATGCGGACTACAATTAAACTTTGGTGAAGGTATGCTGTCCCCTGTATGTACGACGTATCCGAGAATGCTTAATAAAATTGATCAAGAGTACGAACTGTCCGCTAAATTATCATGTCCGGAAATTGCAAGGCTAGCCCTTCTAAACCCTGATGGTATTGACTTCGACAAAAAAGAATACGAAGTGAATAAAAATTGGTCTCCAATGATGAGTTTAAAAACTGACGGCGTAAACAACGGAAACCTTTTTTCTTGGGAGGTCCGTGAATTTGCCATTGATATTGTTCAAAATAGAAAGCTGAAAATAAGTGATCGACTCATTTTCTTAGGTCTTTTTATGAATAGGCTTCAAGAAATATTAGACAGGAAAAATTATCAAGAAATAAACAGATTAGTTAATGAATATCAGCAAAAGATAAATAATCCGGCTTACTTGCACAGTCTTGAAAATATAAATGATAGTTTATCTCTCCAAATTGAAACGATTTTAAAACTCATTGCTGCCCGGAAGAGATCGGGAGTTTCTAGTAGCCGATATGTAGAATGCTTTAATGATATGATTCGTGGTTTGGATCTTGACGGAAAAGAAGAAATTTTAAAGAGCAAATTGGAAGATACTTATTTATATAACTACACAAACTACTATCTGCCTTTTATGAATGAGCATGAATATATTTTTGAAAATTATGTCGTGAATTACATGTTTGAAAGCATGTTTCCCAATATGGCATCTGGTAAAATATTTAAAGACTATACTAAATTATCGACAATTTTTGCTATGTTAAAGGTGCATTTTGTAGGAATCTCAGGGTATTCCAAAGGACTTAGTACAGACCAGGCAATTAAAATTATCCAGTCTTTTGTACGTGCCATTGAACATAATGGTACCTATTTGAGCGGCATGATGGAACTTCTTGAGGAGAATGGTTTTATTACACTAGCCCATATCGCATCCTTGTTGAAGGATAGAAAGAGTGAAGAGATTCATGTTCAATAAAGTCCCTGTGTCTGCCTGCTTGATTGTGAAGGATGAAGAAACAAATATTGAAGAATGTATCCGTAAATTACAGGAATTTGTAAAAGAAATTATTGTGGTAGATACAGGATCTAAGGACAATACCAAAAAAATATTAGGCGATCTTGCTGTCCAGGTGTATGATTTTGCATGGAAAGATGATTTTTCAGCAGCAAGAAATTACTCGATCTCATTGGCGTCACAGCCATCTATACTAATCATAGATGCTGACGAGGTGCTTGATGCGGATTCAATTACTCAATTAATGGATTATGCTACAAGTTCAAAAAGTAAACCAGCAAAGGTAATCTTAAAGAATCATATGGATGATGGCTCCTGTGTAATCTCTGAGATCACCCGATTATTTCCAAACAAAAAGGAATTCAGATATTATGGCCGGATACATGAACAGCTGCGATTGAATGGACAGGAAATCGCATATTCAGATTCTACTAATGTGGTTATTCATCACTATGGTTATTTAAGAAGCGAAATAGTCCAAAAGCATAAAATTGATCGAAATATAAACCTGCTGAAACAGCAGCTCTTATTGGAGCCTGAATCGACATATACATTATTTCAACTAGGTCAAACCTTTTATGTGAAAAGTGAATATAAGAAAGCTATTATATATTTTGATGATGCTATCAAACTGTTCTCCAAATTTAGTGAGTTGCCGAGTTATGCTCCAACACTCTTTTTATCTTATGGATATTGCCTACTTCGGGAAAAAGAGTATGATGTTTTGGAATTGATCCTCAGAGATGCAATAGATTTGTTCCCAGATTATACAGATTTATATTTTCTATATGGTTCCATGCTAATAGAACAAAAGTCAGTTGAGAATTTTGAAAATATAAAGATGGTATTTGAACATTGTCTTTCGCTTGGAGAGGTCGGCTCGGCTAAATACGAGTCAGTGGAGGGTGTAGGTTCCTTTCGAGCGGCATACAATCTTGGAATATATTATGAAGTGATTGGAGACCAGCAAAATGCTAGAAAATATTATAGGCAGAGCGCGGATCAAAATTTTATCCCCGCGTCGAATCGGTTAACGGATTTGGGATGAATGTAAATTGGCAATGAATAGTCTCGGGGAATCTCTCCTTCATGGATAAAAAATACATAGCTACAGGAATCCCCAGTATATCTACAAGTATTCCGGTATGGATTTTTGTTATTAATGATATAGATAGTAGTTCTGTCATTGGTGACTGGCTGGGTTACGTAAACAAAGCTTAATAAGAGCGAATTCCTAAAAGTGGAGTTCGCTTTCTTCTTATAGGTATCTAGCTATTAACCGATAATATGTTTAGAATTAAATAATATTCCCAAACTTGAGTCTCGATGCGGGAGAAGAAGGATAAGAAAATATGAAAACAAGTATAGTAATATTAACCTATAATAAACTCGAGTATACTATCCAATGTATTGAAAGCATTCGTCGATTTACAAAGCCCCACTCTTATGAAATGATTGTTGTAGATAACAACTCGACAGACGGTACGCAAGAGTGGCTCTTAAGGCAAAATGATATTAAACCTATCCTGAATAAGAGTAACCTTGGATTTCCGAAAGGATGCAATCAAGGAATAGAAATTTCAAGTGGAGAAGCAATCTTGCTTCTCAATAATGATACAATTGTTACGAAAAACTGGCTGAATAATTTGCTGGTTTGTCTTTATAGTGAAGAAAGAATTGGAGCAGTCGGTTGTATCACAAATAACAGTTCATATGCTCAATCAATACCGGAAAATTATAGTAATTTAGAAGAGATGCAAATATTTGCCGAGGAATATAACCAAAGTAATGCCTCCGAGTGGGAAGAACGTTTGAAATTGGTTGGTTTTTGCTATCTAGTAAAACGTAGTGTGATAAACAAGGTTGGTATGCTCGATGAAAGATTTACCCCAGGGAACTATGAAGATGATGACTTATCCGTAAGAATTCGAAAAGCCGGTTATAAATTGTTACTCTGCAAGGATACGTTTATTTACCATTTTGGCAGTGTTTCTTTCGGGGCAAACTCAGATTACTTTAGCAATATCTTGGCTAGTAACGCAAAGAAATTCGAAGATAAGTGGGGATTCAATCCCAACTATTCTCAAGGTATCCGGTTTGATATTGTAAAGATGATGGATAGCCCCCCTGATGCAGCGATTAATGTACTGGAAGTAGGTTGTGCTTGCGGGGGGACTCTTCTAGATATTAAGAATAAATATAAAAATAGTAGCCTGTACGGAATTGAATTAAATGATGATGCTGCTTCAATTGCGGCCCTAATTGCTGATGTTCGCAATGACGACATTGAGAAGGTCGCTTTAACTTATCCCGATAACTTTTTTGATTACATTATCTTTGGTGATGTTCTAGAACATTTGTACGATCCATGGAAAGTACTAAACTATATAAAAAAGCATCTTAAACCAAACGGTAAAATTATAGCAAGTATTCCAAATATTATGCATTATAGTGTGATTGACAGTTTACTTAAAGGTTCTTGGAGTTATTCAGATTCCGGACTTCTTGATCGAACGCACATTCGTTTTTTTACTCTCAAGGAAATTCAAAAGATGTTCCTTCAAACTGGTTACTATCGGCTTACTATTAATACAAAAACAGTGACGAGTCAAATTGGTGAAGCTTCTCTGCTAAATAAAATAACACCGCATATCGATTCCGAGCTCGTTGAACAGTTGAATGTATATCAATTTATTGTGTGTGCTTATAAACACGATTTAGAAGACACATTCTCATATGCTCTGGAACATCCACAAGAAAAGGAAATACTTGTGGATAGACTGCAGCATTATTCCGATACAGAAATAGTACAAGCAATATTGTTTTCTGTGATAGAGAAGAAGGTGGAATTACTAAATTGTATCGGTACTTCTCATTTCGAAATGGGTGTGTATGAGCGAGTCATTCCCTTTTTTGAAAGTGGGTATTTTTTGGATGATCGTGATCCGGATGTCCTATTCAATATTTCCTTCTTCTTGAGTTATATCGGTGAACCTGCACGTGCGGAATTCTTTATGAAAACTTTAAGAGAAGTAAACACTGATATGTACGATGAACTAATTAAAATGATATATCCACAATAAATGATTGAACTTACTAGGAGAATAACGATGGATCAGTACAAGCTTTGCTTTATTAGCTGCGTAAATGATGAAGAATTATATGAGGAATCTGTAAGATATATAAATTCTTTACATGTACCAGAGGGAATTGTTATTGAATTTGTCTCTGTAAGGAATGCCTCCAGCATGACAGAGGGATATAACCATGGCATGAAAATGTCAGATGCCAAGTATAAAATATATTTGCATCAGGACGTCTTCCTCATAAACAAGGAATTTATAACCGAAATCTTAGATTTGTTCCACTCACACCCAAAAGTAGGGATGCTGGGGGTTATAGGAGCCAAACAAATTCCCCCTTCAGGAGTTTGGTGGGAAGCCAAGGAGCAATATGGGGTAGTCATCGAGAATAGCTTTAATAGTAAAATGAGGTTTTTATCACTAGGTGAGGTAACAAATGATATTGAAATTGTTGAGGGGATTGACGGTCTTATTATGATCACTCAATACGACTTACCCTGGAGGGAGGATATCTTCAATGGTTGGCACTTCTATGATATTTCGCAATGCATGGAGTTTATCAAAGCTGGTTATCACGTAGGCATTCCAAGACAAAACCAACCTTGGAGTATTCATGACTGTGGAGTTCCTAGTACTGAATCTTATGATGTATATCAACAAATTTTCCTTGATTATTATGGGGTTATCAGGGAGGATTCAAGATGAAGGTGGATCGACGATTAACATTTTTGTTACGACGAATAGAGCATGATGTTGACCGTGAACAAGCGATATTAGAAATTGTTAAAGTATTAAAAGAGAAACAGTACGCAATCAAAGATATCTGTACGGTCATAGAAAAAGATATTATATATAAAATAAAAGTATTGAACACAATTGGAATAGGTTGCTTTCTTAATGATGAATATGATTCGGTTATTCCTTTTTTAGAAGTAGCATTAAGATATTCGCCAACGGATCCTGATACAATTTATAATATTGGTTATGTATTAACGAAGATAGGCCTAAATGAAGAGGCATTTGGTTTTCTCAATCAAGTACACTGCCTTGATGAAGGAGTATTAGAGCTGAAACAGCAAATAAAAGCGAAGATAATAAATTAATCTCCTATTGAATGATTCTAATCTCTCCTGGCCGAAATTGAGGGCCGAATGTATAGAACAATAGAATGAGTTTAAGTATGAAAAAATAAGATATGAACTACGCGGCTCCTCACTGCGGGTCGGCTTCGAAATCTTTCAGGTCCTTGTTTCACCCCCTCCCTCTTTGGTTAAATAACCATAAACCTATTTTGTCCGCAAACTATTTTAGCCCGCCAACTCAGTCGTGAAGCCAAGTCGACATTTTTCCCGGTTTTCTGCAAAAGAAAACCTTTTCCTTGGTAATTGACACTGGATAAGTCGGGTGCTATAGTCGGAAATGTGGACAATTAGTGTCACACTTTATTTGACAATGAAGGGAATGTTAGTGCATGCAAGGTAAAGTGAAATGGTTCAACGCAGAGAAAGGTTATGGCTTCATCGAGACTGAGGACGGCGGCGACGTATTCGTACATTTCTCCGCGATCCAATCCGAGGGCTTCAAGACTCTGGAAGAAGGACAATCCGTAGAATTCGAGATCGTTGAAGGCGCTCGTGGCCCGCAAGCAGCTAACGTAATCAAATTATAATCATCCCGGCATAGCCGACCTACATAAACGGTAATCGATGGTTAACAATTGGAGATTCGCTAGCCCAAGACTCCGGAACTTCCGGGGTCTTTTTTTTGTATCCGACCTTCTAAAAATATTGTGCTAAAATTCACAATTCTGTCTTTTTACATAGCCATAACAAAATGGTATAATGAGGGTGCAAAGGAGGAGTGCCCAATGCAATTCACTATCCGAGGTCAACAAATTGAAGTGACCGATGCTTTGAAGGACTATGTTGACAAGAAACTCAGCAGGCTAGATAAGTATTTTGATGCACCCCCCACCTCTGAAGGATACGTCACCCTGAGTGTCATTCGAGGATTGCACACGGTGGAAGTGACCATTCCGCTTACCGGTGTGGTACTTCGTGCGGAAGACCGAAGCGATGATATGTACGCTTCCATTGACGCCGTTGTGGACAAGTTGGAACGTCAGATTCGCAAGCACAAAACCAAGCTGAACCGTAAGATCAAGCAAGAGGGCGGACTGAAGACGCTCATTGCGGAGAACGGGGCAGCGGCCACCAGTCAGGTGGATGCCGAGCAAGTGGAGTATGACGAGGACGAATACGAAGTCGTCCGTACGAAACGTTTTACCATGAAGCCGATGGACGTGGAAGAAGCGATCCTGCAGATGAACATGGTAGGCCATAATTTCTTTGTATTTTCCAACATTGACACACAAGAAGTAAATGTCGTCTACAAGCGTGATGACGGCAAGTACGGATTGATCGAGCGGGACTAAATTTTAAGCGGCAGTATTCCTAAGGGAATGCGGAGGCAGCTGGCCCGGTTCGAATTTTAAAATGAAATCGAAATGTAAGATGAGCCTTCATCCGTGTAAGCGGGTGGGGCTCTTTATTTGGATATGCGGCTATGAGACGCGTAAGGATCTTAAAAAGGGTGGGATTTGATGGTAAGCCCATCGGAGTATGCCGAATAGTGCAACTTTTTTTAGTAAGATAAAGGGGTTATTAGGGGACTACGGGGCTACCCTAAACAGCATCAGACACAACCACGTTGAGGGACTTCCTATATAGCCGGATCGCAGCCGATTTGGCCGCTTGTTCAGCGATAGCTCCAGACGATGGCTTCAGGCTTCATCCTCTGCTTATTCCCTACAATGGACATCGATGTTTCTGTCCTCATTAGATTTAGAATTTCATTCAGGAGATGAAGATAATTCCATTGTTGCGCGCCGGGGAAATGCTCCACGCAACTTTTTTCTGCCTCTCCGCGTCTTTATAGAGTAAGGCTTCGCGTAACAGACACCTCTTGTTAATAGCACATATTGTTGCGGCATCCCTTACAAACTGTTACAATTTATGCAAACCCTCATTTTATGGGACGGGCTTTTTAGCCTGCATGAAATGGGACCATCATAAGGAATCAATGAATCGATTTCATCATTTAACCCTTTGGCATTTAATGAAGTTGATTCTATCACTTGTTTTGCACGAAAGGGGTTAACCATGCTAGGACTTGTCAAAAAGATTTTCGGCGACACCAACGAGCGTGATGTCAAACGTCTCATGAAAACGGTCGATGTAATCAACAAAATGGAACCGGATTTTGAGAAGCTCTCCGATGAGCAGCTGCAAGCCAAAACCGAGGAGTTCCGTGCGCGGATCGAGAAAGGTGAGACGCTGGAGGAATTGCTTCCCGAAGCGTTTGCGACAGTCCGCGAGGCTTCCAGACGGACGCTTGGCAAACGTCACTATGACGTGCAGTTGGTCGGGGGGATGGCTCTCCACGAAGGCAAAATTGCAGAGATGAAGACCGGTGAAGGTAAGACCCTTGTAGGTACGCTGCCGGTTTACTTAAATGCCCTGCTTGGCAAAGGCGTTCACGTGGTTACCGTCAATGATTATTTGGCGCAGCGTGACAGCCAAGAGATGGCGCAAATATATAACTTCCTGGGTCTATCCGTTGGGGTTAACCTGAGCGGCATGGAGCACCCGGATAAACAGCAGGCTTATGCTTGCGATATTACGTACGGGACGAACAATGAGTTCGGCTTTGACTATCTGCGTGACAACATGGTCCTCTACAAAGAGCAGATGGTACAGCGTCCGCTGTATTTCTGTATCATTGACGAAGTGGACTCCATTCTGGTTGACGAAGCGCGTACGCCGCTCATCATTTCGGGACAAGCTCAGAAATCGACCGAGCTGTATTTTGCAGCCGACCGGTTCGTGAAGCGTCTGACGGCCGAAGAGGATTATACGGTAGACATTAAAGTCAAATCCGTGGCCTTGACGGAGAAAGGCGTAGCGCTGGCTGAACGTTCCTTCGGAATCGAGAATCTGTATGACCACAACCACGTAACCTTGAACCACCACATTGTACAAGCGCTGAAAGCGAACGTGATCATGCGCCGCGATGTGGATTACGTGGTTACCGACGACGAAGTGGTCATCGTTGACGAATTTACGGGCCGTCTGATGGCTGGACGCCGTTACAGCGACGGTCTCCACCAGGCGATCGAAGCGAAGGAAGGCATCGAGGTTCAGAACGAGAGCATGACCCTGGCGACGATTACTTTCCAGAACTACTTCCGGATGTACCGCAAGCTGGCGGGTATGACGGGTACGGCGAAGACGGAGGAAGAAGAATTCAAGAAAATTTACGGTCTTGAAGTGCTTCAAATTCCGACGAACCGACCGAATCAGCGTGTCGACATGCCGGATGTGGTTTACAAGAGCGAAGATGGCAAGTTCAAGGCGGTAGTAGCCGAGATCGTGGAACGGCATAAGAAGAACCAGCCGATTCTGGTGGGTACGGTTTCCATCGAGAACTCCGAGCGCTTGTCTGAAATGCTGAAACGCAAAGGCGTCCAGCATAAAGTACTGAATGCGAAATACCATGCGGAGGAAGCGGAAATCATTTCTCGCGCCGGACAGCCGGGATCGGTAACGATCGCGACGAACATGGCGGGACGCGGTACGGATATTTTGCTTGGCGAAGGCGTACAGGATATTGGCGGACTTCACATTATCGGTACGGAGCGTCACGAATCGCGCCGGATCGATAACCAGCTGCGCGGCCGTGCCGGTCGTCAGGGTGACCCGGGCTCTACTCAGTTTTACCTGTCCCTCGGCGATGAGCTGATGAAGCGTTTTGGTACGGACAACGTGCTGAACATGATGGAACGCCTTGGCTTTGAAGAAGATCAGCCGATCGAGAGCAAAATGATTACTCGTGCGGTTGAATCCGCGCAGAAGCGGGTAGAAGGCAACAACTTCGACATGCGTAAAGTCGTTCTCCAATACGATGACGTCATGAACCAGCAGCGCGAGATCATCTACAAGCAGCGCCGCGAGATCTTGGAATCCCAAGACATCAAGCAAATCGTTGTAGAGATGATCAAGCCGGTCATTGACCGCGTCGTGCAGGCTCACTGCAGCGATGACATTCCGGAGAACTGGGAACTGCAGGAAGTGGCAGACTACGTGAACAGCAAGCTGCTGGACGAGGGTGCCGTTACCCGCGAGGATCTGTGGGGCAAAGAAGCCGAAGAGCTTACCGAGTATCTCTTCGATCGCGTGATGAAGAAATACGAAGAGCGCGAGCAGGCCATCGGCGAAGAAATGGTACGCGAGTTCGAGAAGGTTATCGTGCTGCGCGCGGTAGACAGCAAGTGGATGGATCACATCGATGCGATGGACCAGCTGCGTCAGGGTATCCACCTTCGTGCATACGGCGGTACCGATCCGCTTCGCGAATACCAATTCGAAGGCTTCGAAATGTTTAATGCGATGATCGCTACGATCCAGGAAGAAGTGGCGACCTACATCATGAAGGCTCAAATCGCAACAAACCAGGAGCGTCAAGCGGTCGTGGACGAGAACAAAGTCTCCACGAACAGCAGCAGCGAACCCGCCGAGAAGCGACCGGTCCAGGTGGCTGAGCAGATCGGCCGGAACGATCCATGCCCTTGCGGCAGCGGCAAGAAGTACAAGCATTGCCATGGACAGAACGCGTAAGCGATCCGTCCCAAAGGCGATGAATCGTATATAGAATAGCCCGTCCAGGTGATGGGCGAGGATTTTTCTAGCTCCCTTAAGAGCGGCAGATGAACCGGGTGATGGTGGTCTTTTCCACGGTGATCCGAATACCCCTGCCGCGCTTAAGGGAGTTTATCTGAATAAACAGCGAAATTACTGGTACAGCAACGTAAAATTTCTCTTGAAATGGAACGTTTTCCATGGAGGAGAGGGTATACTGAAATTATTACGTGTAGATAAGAAAGGACGAGGACTCATGATCGATCCAAGTGTGAAGCAGGACCTGCGTGAAATCAGCAAGAAACTAACCAATCTTAGGGGGTCTCTTTGACTTAGATCTCAAACAGGAAATGATTGAGAATTTTGAGGAGAAGATGGCGGCTCCGGATTTCTGGGACGATAATGAGAAAGCTCAGGCGCTCATCGCCGAGATGAATGCCGTGAAGTCATCCGTGGATCAATATCAGAAGCTGCAGGCAGATTACGATGATGCCGTCGTGATGATCGAGCTGGCGGATGAAGAGGGCGATGACTCCCTTGCGGGAGAGATCGGAGAGACGATCAAGGACCTGGTTGGGCGCGTGGAGGAATTTGAGCTTCAGCTGCTGCTGAACCAGCCTTACGATAAAATGAATGCGATTCTTGAGCTGCATCCCGGCGCGGGGGGGACCGAGTCTCAAGACTGGGGCCAAATGCTGCACCGCATGTACACGCGATGGGCCGAGAAGCGCGGCTTCAAGGTGGAGACGCTGGATTATCTCCCTGGCGATGAAGCGGGAATCAAAAGCGTAACCCTGTTGATCAAAGGCTTTAATGCCTACGGATATTTGAAGGCTGAAAAAGGGGTTCATCGACTGGTTCGGATCTCGCCGTTCGATTCTTCGGGCAGACGGCATACGTCCTTCGTGTCCTGTGACGTCGTTCCTGAGATTAACGATGAGGTTGAACTGGACATCCGCACGGAGGACCTGAAGATTGATACTTACCGTGCGAGCGGTGCCGGTGGTCAGCATATCAATACGACGGACTCGGCCGTACGGATCACTCACCTGCCAACGGGTGTGGTCGTAACCTGTCAGAATGAACGGTCCCAGATCAAGAACCGCGAGCGGGCGATGACGATGCTTCGTTCCAAGCTCTACGAACGCAAAATCGAGGAGCAGCAGAAGGAATTGGCGGAAATCCGCGGCGAGCAGTCCGACATCGCATGGGGCAGCCAGATTCGTTCGTATGTTTTCCATCCGTACAGCATGGTTAAAGACCATCGTACACAGGTGGAGACCGGTAATATTGGAGCCGTTATGGACGGGGATCTGGATGGATTTATCGACGGGTACTTGCGCAGCCAGATCAAGCAAGAAGTCGAGTAGGACGTTGAGGAGAGATTTATAGAACTATGGCGCAATCCGCTGGCAATCCATCGATCAACAAAAGAAAAAGAGAACCCTTGATTCCGATCAACGGTCCGCTTCGGCAGACGGTGGACGCAATCTTTATTATCGTCGGCTCCTTTATTATGGCGCTGTCGTTTAATCTGTTTTTCCTGCCCAATCACATCGCCTCGGGCGGCGTGTCGGGTTTGTCCGTTCTTGCGCAAGCGTGGCTCGGCATTGAACCGGCCTTTACGCAGTGGGCGCTGAACATTCCGTTGTTCGTGCTTGGCTTTTGGCTGCTTGGACGCGACTACGGCATCCGCTCCCTGCTGGGAAGCGTGATTTTGCCGCTGTTCGTCTTTTTGACCAAGGACTGGCCGATTCCAACCTCTAACCCGCTTCTGGCCTCCATTTATGGCGGTATCGGCGTCGGTATCGGCATGGGGCTGGTCTATCGCGGCAGGGGGTCAACCGGCGGGTTGACCATCGTGGCGCAGCTCCTGCAAAAATACAGCGGCCTCAGCTTTTCCGTCTGCGTCGTACTGCTGGATGCGATCGTAATTTCATCGGCAGCCCTCGTATTGTCGCTGGAGCAGGCGTTATACGCGCTGATTGGACTGTACGTAACAGGCAAAGTGATTGATGCCATTGAGCTGGGCTTTAGCTTTACCAAGGTGGCCTACATTATATCCGATCATACGGAGCCGATTACCAAGGCCATTCTTGAGGACCTTGACCGCGGTTTAACCAAGCTTACCGCAGAGGGAGGCTATACGGGTGAACACCGGACGGTCCTGATGGTTGTCGTCGGACAGAGCGAAATTCCCCGTCTCAAAACGGTGGTCCAATCGGTGGATCCGAATGCCTTCGTCATCATTAGCAATGCCCATGAGGTATTGGGCGAAGGATTCCGCAATATTAAGGCGTAGCCTCGCGGCTCGTCAGCATACTCTCTATAAAAAAAGAAGTAGCCCATTCGTCAGACGGCGTAGTCTGAACATGGGTTACTTCTTTTTTTGTAATGGGATCGTTACCGACTGATCTGAACCAGCGTAATCTTTGCCTTGGAAGTGTCCGCCATGAAGGAGATGCGGGTCTTGCCGAAAGTATAGACCATCTCGTATGCCTCTTCCATGTCGTTATAATACATTTCGTAGGCGCCGCCTAAATGCTTTTTGACGTCCGCAAAGGTTTGGTTCGGCAAGCCTTCTTTACCTATTAACAAGCACCACATGCCGTTAGAGTCTGTATAAGGGTTTTCGAAATTAAATCCGACATACGAAATATTTTTGAATTTCCAAAACTCGCCGCCGTAGTGGTAGAATGAACTCACAGGTTTTCCCAATTTCGAGGCGATCTGATTTTGGGTCATGCCGAATTGGACGCCGCCAAAGCCCGGGATGACTCCTTTCTTCAAATAAGCCGCCGTGTTTTTGTTGAGGATTAACATGGGCGCAGGTTTGGTTTTGGCTTGGGTGGTTGAAGCGGCAGCGAAACTGGGATGAGGAGCTTGCCACGTTAGGCAGATCAGTAAGAGAAGACATAATAGGCCCATCGTTCTTTTGAATATCATGGTTTTACCTCCGGGAATCTAAGTTGTAGGAACATATTTCCTAAAGAGGATTATATCAAAGTGCAGTTTAGGTCGATAGACATATTTATTAGGTTAAAAGTAATAGGGAGCGTGAAGTCTTAGTTTATAGAACAAGTAAGGGGGACTTACGAATGGAAATCGAACAGATCTACGGCAGTTTGCCGGTGCTGGAAACCGACCGTCTGCGACTTCGCAGAGTATCGATGCAGGATGCCGATCAGATGTATGCCTATGCCTCAGACGATGAGGTGGCGAAATACGTCACTTGGGAGACCCATCGCTCGATCGATGACAGCAAGCGGTTTATTCAATTCATACTGGCTCAGTATGCCAAGCATGATATTGCCCCGTGGGGGATCGAGCTGAAGGAGAGCGGGAGACTGGTCGGGACGGTTGATTTTGTATGGTGGAAGCCCGAACAGCAGGCCGCGGAGATCGGTTATGTGCTGGCGCGGGATTGTTGGGGGCAAGGCATCATGACCGAAGCGGCCTCTGCGCTGCTCAAGCTTGGTTTCGGCCGTATGGAGCTTGTACGCGTGCAGGCTCGATGTTTGGTGGAGAATATCGGCTCTCAGCGCGTAATGGAAAAGATCGGCATGTCCTATGAGGGGACGGTGAGGAAGGGGATCAAGGTGAAGGGGCAGCATTGGGACCTCAAGCTCTATTCCATTTTGAAAGAAGAATTCGATCCTTCTCGATAGACATTGCCCTAGAGCCCGTTAGCAGTTTGGATCAAATTTGAATAATCCATTGTATTTATATGAATACGGTCGTATAATAATACATATTTATGAGACGGATAAAGTCAATGAATACCTTGGAAGCACATATCGCTTTTGACGCAGGAAACGGAACGCTTCCGAAGAAGTTCATGACCAGCCTGACTGCTTCTTGAAGCAAAATGATACCAAGAATCATCAGCGGACACGCGTGGTTTTTGATACCCAACATAGGATGAAGAGGGAATTTAGGCGGCGGCATGGATCGATCGGAAGAAGGAAACGGAAGAGCATGGCGTAGAGATGAAGGATGGATGAATGGGACCTTGCATAAGGTCCTTCAGCTGTTCCTTGGGGAGAGGGATGAGAATATGACGGACACAAATACAGTAAGAGTTGCTATTGTTGGATCTACCGGCTACGGTGGCGTGGAACTGATCCGCTTGCTGCAAGCGCACCCGCGCGTTGAGATTACATCGGTAATCTCTTCATCGACGGCAGGCGTACCGATATCGGACGGATTTCCGCATTTGACCAATATCATCACACGCAACCTGGATGGCGTTAACCCGGCGGAAATCGCCGAGGTGGCCGATTTGGTATTTGCGGCTACGCCTTCGGGCGTCAGTGCCAAGCTGGTACCGGAGCTGCTGGATGCAGGCTTGAAGGTCATTGATCTCTCGGGCGATTTTCGCTTGAAAGATGGAGCCGTATATGAACAGTGGTATAAACATACGGCTCCAAGCGCGGAGCTGTTGGAAAAGGCCGTATACGGCCTGTGCGAAGTGTTTGGCGAAGAGGTCCGCGATGTGGATTTCATCTCCAATCCGGGCTGTTATCCGACCGCGACGCTGCTGGGCCTGATTCCGGCCATCAGCGCGGGCTGGATCGATGCTTCATCCCTTATTATCGACGCCAAATCCGGCGTGTCCGGTGCAGGACGGGGAACGAGCCTGATGACGCATTATGCCGAAATCAACGAGAACTTCAAAGCCTACAAGGTGAATAAGCATCAGCATATTCCCGAGGTCGAGCAGGTATTGACGCAGGTAGCGGGCGAACCGATCACGGTCACCTTTACGACGCATCTGGTACCGATGACGCGGGGGATCATGAGCACCATGTATGCCACGCTGAACGGTCCTTACACGGAAGAGGATTTCATTGAACTGTACCGCCAGTATTTCAAGGATCGCAAATTTGTGAGAATCCGCGACCTGGGCGTATGGCCTGCAACCAAAGAAGTCAGCGGGTCGAACTTCTGCGATATCGGCTTTGCGGTGGATGCGCGTACGAACAGGGTGACCATTATATCGGTCATTGATAATGTGGTGAAGGGTGCAGCCGGGCAGGCGATCCAGAACCTGAATTTGATGATGGGATGGGAGGAGAGCCTCGGACTTACGTTTACGCCGATTTATCCGTAAGCGGCTGGGGATACAGACATGGGAGAGAATACGTTTGCGATTATCGATGGGGGCAGCATCGTAACGCCGCAAGGCTTCAAGGCTGCCGGGCTCCATTGTGGACTTAAAAAGACCGACCGTAACGACCTGGGCGTCATTGTATGCGATGTGCCTGCCGTGGCGGCTGCCGTCTATACGACGAACCTGTTCCAAGCGGCACCGCTGAAGGTAACGCGTGAAAGCTTAGAGGACGGCAAGCTTCGCGCGATTGTCGTGAACAGCGGGAATGCCAATGCCTGCACGGGCAAGCAAGGCGAAGAGGATGCTTACACGATGCGCGCCGATACGGCTGCGCAATTCGGCCTGGACGTGAACGATGTGGCTGTTGCTTCGACGGGTGTCATCGGGGAGCTGCTGAAGATGGACCGAGTATCCTCCGGTATTGCAGGCTTGCCTGCACGGCTCAGCGGCGAAAGCGAAGGGGCTGAAAGCTTCAGCCAAGCGATTTTGACAACCGATCTGGTAAAAAAGGAAGCCTGCGTTACCGTACAGGTTAACGGCACGAAGGTGACCATCGCCGGCACGGCGAAGGGATCGGGGATGATTCATCCGAACATGGCGACCATGCTCGGATTCATGACGACGGATGCGGTCATTGGCCAGGAAGCGCTGCAGCTGCTGCTGCGCCAAACGACTAACCTGACCTTTAATATGATTACGGTGGACGGCGATACAAGCACCAACGATATGCTGGTTGCGATGGCCAGCGGCCTGGCGGGGCATGACGTCTTAACGCCGGAGCATCCGGATTGGAATGCATTCGCGGCCGGCTTCCACTATGTGTGCCAGCAGCTGGCAAAGGCGATTGCACGTGACGGAGAGGGAGCTTCCCGCTTGATCGAGGTTCGCGTGAACGGCGCCGAAAGCGATGATGACGCGCAAGCGATCGCCAAGACGATCATCGGCTCCAGCCTGGTCAAATCGGCGGTGTTCGGTGCGGATGCCAACTGGGGACGGATCATTGCGGCTGTGGGCCGCGCAGGCCGTCCGGTCAATCCGGAGACGGTGGATATTGCCATTGGCCCGATTTCGGTGCTGGAGCAGTCAAGGCCCGTTGCTTTTGATGAAGATGCGGCGCTGGCTTACCTTCAAGGCGACGCCGTGGATATCGACGTGAAGCTGCATATCGGCAGCGGGTCGGCTACGGCTTGGGGCTGTGATTTAACCTATGACTATGTCCGCATTAATGCGGCTTATCGTACTTAGATAACTAAAAAATCAGGACGGAGGAGATGGATATGAAGAGCACGATCGATCAGGAGAATTCGCAGCCGGTTCAAACCTCAAGCGCGGATACGTTTGTGATGAAATGCGGCGGCAGCACGCTCGCGGCCCTTCCGGACAGCTTCTTCGAGGATTTGAAGAATCTGCAAGATAAGGGGGTTAACCCTGTTATCGTGCACGGCGGCGGTCCCGCAATTTCCGGCAACCTGGAGAAACTCGGCATCGAGACCGAGTTCGTGAACGGGCTGCGCAAGACGACGGAGGATGTGCTGGACGTCGTGGAGATGGTGCTCGCGGGCACCATCAATAAGCAGATCGTGCGACGCATTCAAAGCGTGGGCGGCTCTGCCATCGGCTTGTCCGGTTCGGACGGCGGGCTGATCGAGGCCAAACCGGTGACGAACCATGCGGAGGTGGGCTGGGTCGGCGACGTTACGTTGGTGAAGTCATCGATCTTGAGCGGCGTGCTGGAGATGGGGTACATGCCGGTGGTTGCGCCGATCGGCGTGGATCCATCCGGTCAGCGCTATAACATCAATGCCGATACGGCGGCTGGTGCCGTGGCTTCTCATCTGGGCGTTAACCGGATGATTGTTGTCACCGACGTGCCGGGGATCATGAAGGGATCGGGCGGCGAGAAGCGGGTGCTTCCGACCGTGACGGTGCAGGAGATCGAGGATATGATCGGAACGGGCGAAATCTATGGCGGCATGATACCGAAGGTAAGAGCAGCCATCAGCTGCATTCACGGCAAAGTGAGCGAGGTCGTCATCGTGGACGGAAGCGAGCCGAACGTGCTGAGCCGGGTGCTTGGAGGCGAAGTGCTGGGCACGCGCATCGTGCGGATGTAATCAGGCAGGTTTAATATACCAGAACTTATGAAACTTCAACGGAGAAGGCGGCATCATTCCGGAGAAGCGAAGCGGGCCCCTTTGTCCACGGAATTTATCCTTGTTTACATGATTCCATAAAATCTGTGGGCAACAGGGATCGGAGGAATGATCCCAATTCGCAGTGCTGGTTAAGCATAATGGATGTTCATATCGTAGGACGGTTCAAATGTGAACCACGAAGCTATGCCAAATGCAAAGGAGAGTGTGAAGGCTATGGGAAAAGAAGCAGCAGGCGGTGTTAAAGCAGCTAATGAAAGCTCGTTGTTCCAAACGTACGCCAGATACCCAATCGCCCTGGTCAAAGGGGAGGGCAGTTGGCTATGGGACGATCAAGGCAACAAGTATCTTGATTTTATGGCCGGTCTGGCGGTAACGAATCTCGGCCATGCTCCGGTAAAAGTGAAAGAGAAGCTGAAAGCCCAGCTGGATGAATTGTGGCATGTCTCGAACCTGTTCCACATTCCGGGACAGGAAAAAGCAGCCGAGCTGCTGACAGCCAACACCTGCGCGGATGCGGTCTTTTTCTGCAACAGCGGGGCCGAAGCGAATGAAGCAGCCATTAAGCTGGCACGCCGCTATCATCAGAAGGTGAAGGGAACGGGTCGCTACGAGGTCATTACGTTTACCCAGTCCTTCCATGGTCGGACGCTGGCCACGCTGACGGCCACCGGCCAGGATAAGGTGAAGGAAGGCTTCCTTCCGCTTCCGGCAGGCTTCAAGAGCGTTCCTCTGCATGACCTTCCGGCGCTGGAAGCAGCCATTAACGACAATACCGCAGCCATCATGATCGAGATGGTGCAGGCGGAGGGCGGTGTGCATCCGGTGGAACCGGAATTCCTTCAAGCCGTCACCGGGCTGTGCAAGAAGCACGGACTGCTGCTGATCGTGGACGAGGTGCAAACGGGCATGGGCCGGACCGGCAAGCTGTTTGCGCACGAGCATTACGGCATCGAGCCGGATATTTTCACCGTGGCCAAAGGGCTCGGCTCCGGGTTCCCGGTCGGCGCGATGCTGGGCAAAGCTTACTTGCGCGAAGCCTTCACGGCAGGAAGCCATGCCACGACGTTTGGCGGCACGCCGATTGCCAGCGCCGTCATCCAGGCCACCATCGAAACGATGCTGGAGGACAACGTGCCGCAGCGCGCGGCCGAAGCCGGAGAATATTTGATGACGAAGCTGAATGAGAGTCTGGGCAGTCATCCTTTTGTGAACGCGATCCGGGGGAAAGGCCTGCTGATCGGCATCGAATGCGTTGAACCGGTTGGCGAGCTGGTGCTGAAAGGACAGAGCCGCGGGCTGCTGTTCGTAACGGCAGGACCGAACGTGATCCGGCTGCTTCCGAATCTGTACGTCACGAAACAAGAGATCGACCGAGCGGTGTCGATCGTTACGGAACTTATACATGAGCATACGGCGGTTAGCCAAGCATAGAAGAATCGTGCAGCAGCATTATGGACAATAACAGCATGGTTAAGGAGGACTGAAGAATATGGCCGCTAGCGGACAATTGAAGGAATTAAGCCTGAAAGGGCGGGATATGATCGAGCTGGACGAATACTCGACGGAAGAGATTCAGTTCTTGCTCGATTCGGCAATCGAGATCAAGCGCAAGCAGAAGAATGGGGAAGTCTATCAGCCGCTGAAAGGCAAGACGATCGGCTTGATTTTTGAGAAGTCGTCCACGCGGACGCGGGTGTCGTTCGAGGCTGGGATGTTCCAGCTGGGCGGACATGCACTCTTTTTGAGCAAAAACGATATTCAGCTCGGACGCGGCGAGCCGATCAGCGATACGGCTCAGGTGATGTCCCGTTATCTGGACGGCCTGATGATCCGTACCTTCGGGCACGACAACGTGGTCAACCTTGCAAAATATGCTTCGATTCCGGTCATCAACGGCCTGAGCGACATGGCGCATCCATGTCAGGTGCTGGCTGATTTGCAGACGGTGCTGGAGCACAAGGGCAAGCTGAAAGGCCTCAAAATGGCCTTTATCGGCGATGGCAACAACATGGCGCATTCGCTCCTGATCGGTGGTGCCAAGATGGGCATGCATGTGGCCGTGGCCAGTCCGAAGGGCTATGAGGCAGATGCCAGCATCGTGAAGCTGAGCGAGGAAATCGCGGCGCAAACGGGCGGCAAAATCACGATTACCCAAGACCCGCTCGAAGCCGCGAAGGATGCGGACGTGATCTACACGGATGTATGGGCAAGCATGGGCTTTGAAGAGGAGCAGGCACAGCGGGAAGCCGCCTTTGCGGACTACCAGGTAAATGAGGAGCTGGTGAAAGCGGCGAAGCCGGATTACTTGTTCCTGCATTGCCTCCCGGCCCACCGCGGCGAAGAGGTCAGCGAAGGCGTGATCGACGGTGCCAATTCCGTCATTTTCGATCAGGCCGAGAACCGTCTCCATGCCCAGAAGGCTTTGATGGTTGCTTTGATGGCATAAAGCCGTTGTTGGCAAGGAACATTCTCTATGAAAATGCGTCAATGAACGTTTTCTTTAGTATAATGAAGGACAGGGTTGTTAGTAACAAAGAGAGGGAGTTAAACCATGGCAAAACAAAAAATCGTACTGGCGTATTCCGGCGGTTTGGATACGTCCGTCATTCTGAAGTGGCTGAAAGAAACCTACGATGCGGAGATCATTGCCTTCACGGCCGATATCGGCCAGAAGGAAGAGCTGGACGGACTTGAGGAAAAAGCGCTGGCGACCGGCGCCTCCAAAGTATACATCGACGATCTGCGCGACGAATTTGCGAATGATTTCATCTTCCCGATGTTCCAGGCTGGTGCCATGTACGAAGGGCAGTACCTGCTCGGCACCAGCATCGCGCGCCCGTTGATCGCGAAACGCATGGTGGATATCGCACGTGCCGAAGGCGCGACGGCGATTGCGCACGGCGCTACGGGCAAAGGGAACGACCAGGTTCGTTTTGAGCTGGGCGTTGCCGGCTTGGCACCGGACATTGAAGTGATCGCGCCTTGGCGCATCGAGGAGTTCCGTAACTCCTTCCCGGGACGCGCGGAGATGATCGCTTACGCGGAAGCGCACGGCATTCCGGTAACGGCATCCGCTGCGAAATCCTACTCCATGGATCGCAACTTGCTCCATATCAGTTACGAGAGCGGCGTGCTGGAGGACCCTTGGTTCGATGCAAGCGCGGAGGACAGCAAGGATATGTACCTGCTCAGCGTATCGCCTGAGGATGCGCCGGATGAGGCGGAATACCTCGAGCTTACGTTCGAGCAAGGGAATGTCGTTGCGCTGAACGGCGAATCGATGAGTCCGCTGCAAGTGATGGAGAAGCTGAACGAGCTGGGCGGCAAGCACGGCATCGGTCGCGTGGATATGGTGGAGAACCGTTTCGTCGGCATGAAGAGCCGCGGCGTCTATGAGACACCGGGCGGTACGATCCTGTTCACCGCTCATCGCAAAATGGAGTCCATTACAATGGACCGCGAAGTGATGAACCTGCGCGACAGCCTGATTACCCGCTACAGCACCTTGGTTTATAACGGCTTCTGGTTTGCGCCAGAGCGTCTGGCATTGCAGGCGCTGGTGACCGAGAGCCAGAAGAACGTTACGGGTACGGTGCGCGTGAAGCTGTACAAGGGCAACGTCATCGGCGCAGGCGTGAAGAGTCCGGTGAGCCTGTACAACCCGGACATCGCCACGATGGAAGCCGATCCCACTCAAGCTTACGATCAAGGCGACGCTACCGGCTTTATCCGCTTGAATGCATTGCGTTTGAAGGTGGCAACCGGCGTGAATCAGAACCAATAAAACAGTCTGAGGGCCCGTGTAACGGAACAAGTGCATCGGATAGAGCGCAGTAACGAACGCGGCCGAAGGATACACGATATGAAGTCTTATGTCTTATATCCGGTACGGTAATAGATCGAATAGAAGCGGGTATGGACGTATTAGTAATGAACAGGCTGAAGGCCGTTTTCATGCTGGAGAGCTCCGTCGATTCTCGTGCAACGGGATGAACGGAACCTCTTAAGCGGGAAGCGGCCCTCTGCCTTAAATCAGAGAGGGGCAAGTGTTGTGAGCAAGTTATGGGGCGGACGCTTTACGAAGCAGACCAACGCATTGGTAGAGGAATATACGGCATCCATCGGTTTTGACAAGCAACTGGCCGAGGAGGACATCCAGGGAAGCCTTGCGCATGTGTCCATGCTGGGCAAATGCGGCATCGTGCCGGCAGAAGACGTGGAGACGATCAAGGCAGGATTGGGCAAAGTGCTGGAACGCATCCGTGAGGGCAGCATCGAGTTCTCCGTATCGGATGAGGATATCCATATGAACATCGAGAAGAATCTGATCGAGGAAATCGGACCTGTCGGCGGCAAGCTCCACACGGGCCGCAGCCGCAACGACCAGGTGGCAACGGACATGCACTTGTATTTGCGCAACCGCGTCGTGGCGTTGACCGGCATGCTGCACGAGCTGCAAACTGCATTGATCGGGCAAGCGAAGGATAACCTGGATACGATTATTCCGGGGTATACGCATCTGCAGCGTGCGCAGCCGATTCTGTTCGCGCATCATCTGATGGCTTACGTGTCCATGTTCCAGCGGGATATCGACCGCCTGATCGACAGCTATAAGCGGATTAACGTGCTGCCGCTCGGGGCAGGCGCGCTTGCGGGCACAACGTTCCCGATCGACCGCCATTTCGTGGCCGAGCAGCTCGGTTTCGACGGCGTTTACGAGAACAGCCTGGATGCGGTCAGCGATCGCGATTTCATTCTGGAATTCCTCTCGGATGCTTCCATCATCATGATGCACTTGTCCCGCCTGAGCGAGGAGCTGGTGCTCTGGAGCAGCACCGAGTTCAACTTCGTCGAGCTGGATGATGCGTTCTGCACGGGCAGCAGCATTATGCCGCAGAAGAAGAACCCGGACGTGCCGGAGCTTGTCCGCGGCAAAACCGGACGGGTATACGGCAACCTGATGGGTCTGCTCACCGTGCTGAAGTCGCTGCCGCTTGCTTATAACAAGGACATGCAGGAAGACAAAGAGGGCATGTTCGACACGGTGGCTACACTGGAAGGCGCATTGCAGCTGTTCGCGCCGATGATCGCCACGATGAAGGTCAACAAAGGCCGCATGCGCGAAGCAGTGAACACCGACTTCTCGAATGCAACCGACATTGCGGACTTCCTGGTCGGCAAAGGGCTTCCTTTCCGCCAGGCGCACGAAGTGATCGGCAAGACCGTATTGTACTGCATCCAGAACAACAAATATCTGCTGGACCTGACGCTGGACGAATTCAAACAGTTCTCTGAGCTGTTCGACGACTCCATCTATGGCGTGCTTCAACCCGAGACGGTGGTCAATGCGCGTAACGTTTACGGCGGCACGGCAACCGAGCAGGTGAAAGCGGCGATCGACCGCAGCGTCCAAACCCTGCAGGTCACGGAAGAATGGCTGAGTCTCCGCCAGGGGAATGTAGAGTAAGGATACAGAAAACCTGACATAGCAAAAATAAAGGTGGACCGGCAAATGTTACATTTGCTGATCCACCTTTTGTTGTGTAACGATGAGATCCGTTGAATGCGGGATGGCCTAAAATTCTCTCACGAAGAGAAGTACACCAAGTACACCCCATGGAACCGCGAATGAACCGCAAACACGTTCATGGCGTGCATATTATGGGTTCATCAGGCTTTCAACGGAAGCCATTTCAGAACATCCTGGATATGGGTATCCCAATATCCCCAATCGTGGCCGCCCGGCCCTTCCTGATACGTGAGATCCAGGGAGGTTGCTTCGCAGGCTTTGCGGAACGCTTGATTGTCTTGGTAGAGGAAGTCTTCCGTTCCGCAGCATTGATACAGCAGCGGTTTCGGTCCCTCGGAGCGGTCCACTTCCTGAAGCAGCCACAACAGGTCATTGTCGGTGCCGGTAATGTCCCGATCTCCGTAGACTAAACGATGCTCAAACAAAGCCTCGTTTCTATTAATATGACCCGCCATGTCGAGCGCGCCCGACAGGCTTGCAGCAGCGGCGAAGGATTCGGGACAGCGAAGGGCAAGCTTGAACGCCCCGTAGCCGCCCATGGACAACCCGGCGACGAAGTTATCTTCCCTCGCGTGGGATAACGGGAAGAAGGAACGGGCGATGGTCGGCAGCTCCTGGCTGATAAAGGTCCAGTATTTGCCGCCGTATTCCATGTCGGTATAGAAGCTGCGATGCACTTGCGGCATAACGACGGCAATGCCCATCTCGGCCACGTAGCGTTCGATGGAGGTTCTGCGCAGCCAGATGGAATCGTCGTCGGACAGGCCGTGCAGGAGGAAGAGCGTCGGGTGCAGACCGCTTTTGGCATGATTCGTCATGCCGATTTGTGAAGAGGTTTGCTGAGGGAGAATGACGGTCATGGACGTACTGAGACCGAGCACCTCCGAGTAAAAGTGACATTGCATAAGTGCCATGGATTATGTATCCCCTTTCATTTTTGAAATTGAGAGATCAAAATGACGAGCCTATTAGGATCATATCACAATCGATCTCCCTTGCTCCAAGTAAATCTAAGTCATCGTCTGCGGCGGGCGAAAACGGATTTAAAGTCTGCTGCGTTCGGAAGCTTCGCCATTCTCCAGGAGCATAAAGGCGGTCAGCGACCGAATTGAATCGGATGGAATGAATCAGTGCATAAAACGCCTCGGTCTTCAGACCGAGGCGGGGTTCAGCCATCGGGCTGTTCTATGATGCGCTGCGTTGTGTTATCTTAGAGGGAGATTATGGCTCCATCTGGTGAAGGATTCAATAGCATAGATTTAGAAGTTCAGCGAGTGTCCAGTTAAGATATAGCATGATGATCCTATTTGTGAATCTGGAGGAGTATGCTCATGATACCACATGACGATAAACTGTCCGATCTGAAGATTACGGGAACCGGCAGCTCAAGCGGCGGCCAATACGGCAAGGTGCGAATCGATGGTGCCGGTCAGGTGAATGGAGATCTGGACTGCCGGGAATTAACAGGCAACGGAACGATGAGTTTGAACGGCGACGTAGCTGCCGACAAGATTCGCGTGAACGGTTCGGGAACCGTTAAGGGGACTGTGGACGCGGAGGAGCTGCATGTAGCCGGCAGCCTGAGCGTGAAGAGAGGCGTGCGCAGCCGGTCCATTTTTATCGGGGGGCATTGCAGCATTCACGGTGATTCCGAATCGAAGAGGCTTGATGTAACCGGAAACCTGAGAAGCCAGGGTGACGTGCGGAGTGAAACGGCCACGTTTCATGGGGGCTTCAAGATCGATGGCCGCCTGCATGTAGGAACAGCGGATATTCGGCTGTTGGGCCGCTGCCTTGCGCAGGAAATCGTCGGAGACCGGATCACGATCCGCAAAAAAGGAAAGCGTCTCTGGGAGATGCTGTCCCTGCCATTACGGGGAACGCGGCTGGAGGCACGCATTATTGAGGGCGATGTCCTGGATCTAGAGTATGTCGAAGCCGATATCGTTCGCGGCAACCGGGTGATTCTCGGCCCAGGTTGCGAGATTCGGCAAGTGGAATACCGGGATGAATTGACGCAGCACCCGGAAGCCCAGGTCAGAGCATCCCGGCGGTTTTAAGGGCGACATCGGGTCAAGCATCCGGGCATAGGCCGAATAGATGGCAAGGAGGCAGCGATATGGTGCATAACGGAACAGTCGTAGAAAGACCCGGTGTTTCCATAACGGGTGACGGTGTCGTTGGCGGCGGTATTATCGGCAAGCTTCGGATAAACGGTGAAGGCGTCATTCATGGCGACACGGATTGCCATCTGCTACGCTGCAACGGGAGCGCGGTCATAAACGGAAGCCTGCTCGGAAGGCAGTCTAGAGTGAACGGCCATGTGAAGGTGTCTCATCATGTCCAGATGGAGCACGTCCGGGTGAATGGAAGCTTGGATGCCGGCGGAAGCGTTAGGATCAGCCGCATCGGAATCAATGGCGGCTTGAGCACGGGAGCCGATCTGTTTGCGGTCAAAGGCGTCGTGAACGGTACCTTGGATGTTGGCGGCAATCTGGAAGCCGAAGAGATGACGGTCCGCGGCATACTACGCGTGAGCGGGTCCGTGATAGCTCGGGAATTGACGCTGATGCTCGTTACGCAAGCTTCGCGCGTCAACGAACTCCGAAGCCGAACGGTCTCCGTAGCGCCTACGGTGCTGGCCAAATGGTTCCGTTCCTCACGGATCGGATATCTGAACGCCGAGCTGGTTGAAGGCGAGGATATCCGTCTGGAGAATACGAGCGCGGCCATTGTCAGGGGCAGTAGAGTCCGTATCGGAAAGGGCTGCTCCATCGGCCGGGTGGAATATACCGAGACGTTCAGCGCAGATGCCCAGGCGGAAATCGGAAGCTATTATAAAATCGATGCACGACATTAAAATAACGGCAAGGAAAACAGCCCGTATTCGCGATTCGATTCGCGAATGCGGGCTGTTTCGTGTCAGCTTCGATTTACGGGGCGCTGATACCGTCCTCAACGACTTCCTCTTTGGGCGTTTCGTTCGCATCCGGCAGCGGGACCTCGTTGGTCGGATTGATGGCAACGATGCTGTTCTGGGGACGGTAGGTATCCTTGGATATTTTCACGTTCTCCACGACCTTCCCGTTCACTTTCTTGGTTCGGTAGGTTTCAACCACATAACCTGGTTTCCCGTTCTGAACCACCTGCTTCAATCCCGGCGGCAGCGAGTTGTTGTGGATGACCTTTTCCGGGGACGGCAGGGTTTCGATCGTGGTTGATACCAGTTCGTATTCCGTATTCTCCGGGAAGGTGCCGAACATCTTCAGCGTTAAATTGCCGTGCGATACCTCGGACAGGATCAGCAGATGCTTGCCTGTATTGTTTCGGAAGCGAAAGTTGATCGCCCCTTCGGCAAAGGTGGCGTCCTGTCCCTTGGGCAAGTAGCTGACCGGAAGGGAATGATTCCGCCTTTCGGTGATCTCCAGCCCGATCAGCAGGGCGGCATGATATACCGTGCTGGATACCTGGCAGATCCCGCCCCCGATACCGGGCACCAGCTTGCCGTTTACGATAACGGGAGCTTCCTCAAATCCATACTCCTTCTTCGCAACATCAATGATATGAGCATAATTGAACTCATCGCCGGGCTTCAGAATCATGCCGTCCACGGCTTTGGCGGCAGAGGTCACGTTATGTACGCGCCCGGGCCCGCTGGATCCGAGACCGGTGGAGAATTCAATGATTTTTCGCTCAATGCCCTCGTCCTGCAGCGACTTTACGGTAACGGGAGGCTTTTGACGGATAAGAGGCAGCTGCACCGCAATGGCTTCTTCAGGATACGGTTCCGTGAAGTGGGACTCGTTCGGAAGCGCTGCGCTGAACCCTTCATAGAAAGCAGGCCAATCGATGCGGTACGCGGTTTTCTCCGGGGTATACCGGACCACATCGTCTTCGGAAATGCTCCGCACTGCGTTGACAGGCTCTCCAAAGCGTTCTTTTTGCCAGTCTTCGTTTAACCGCCCTTTCAATACGTCGCGATTCCAGTCGGTGGATATATGCCATTCCAGCTGAAACTGCCGCCGGTAAAGAACCTGTTCCCATAGCGATCCTTCGGACAGCTTGGCGATGGCTTCCTTGAATTCGGCTGCGCTGAACCGAAAACCGGCTTCTTGGAGACTGAAGCTTTCCGTGTGCCCTTTGAGGGCCTCCGACTCCAGCATCACCTTGATGCTTGTCATGGCGTGGAGCCGCTGTTCCAGCTCGGACAATACCTCGTCGGCGGGTAGTCCTCCTACCTGCCAGCCGGAGAGAACGACTCCCTTCGGCAGCTCCTTTTGGTTTGCATACATCGTCAATAGACCGAAACCGACGGAGAGGAGAAGAGCGATACTGATGACAAAGATGAGACCGAGATGAATTTTTTTCATTTGAAACCACCTTCTTAACTTCGTATTGGCCGCAGTACATGCACTTGTTCATGTATATGTCACGGTGGGCTTAAACTTTCGGGTACTCAAAAGGTAACAAATTTGTTACAATAGACGATGTCGTGAGGATTTTTCTTGGATTTTAAAGGAATTCGATGGAAACTGTCGAAAGTATAATGGCTAATTATGGATTGGGAAGTGATGAAGTGATCGAAATGCAGGACGTATGGAAGACTTATCCGAGCGGCGCCCATGCGCTTCAAGGAGTTTCCGTTACCATTAACCGCAATGAATTCGTCTATGTTGTCGGACCGTCGGGTGCCGGCAAATCGACATTCATGAAACTTATCTATAGAGAAGAAGTGCCGACCAAAGGCCAAATTTCCGTTAACGGATTTAATATCGGGAAGCTGAAGCAGCGCAAAATCCCCTATGTTCGCCGAAATATCGGGGTTATTTTTCAGGACTACCGTCTGCTGCCCAAGCTGACTGCTTACGAAAATGTTGCTTTTGCCATGGAGGTTATCGAAGCGCCGCAGCGTCTCATCAAGAGACGGGTTATGGAGGTGCTGGATCTGGTGGGCCTGAAAGCCAAGGCGAACCGCGAGCCTTCCCAGCTCTCCGGCGGGGAGCAGCAGCGGATCGCCATCGCCAGGGCGATCGTGAACAACCCGTCCGTCATTATTGCGGACGAGCCTACGGGCAACCTGGACCCGGAAACCTCATGGGGCATCATGCAGCTGCTGGACGAAATCAATTTCAGGGGAACCACCATCGTGATGGCTACCCACAACAGGGATATCGTGAACACGATGCGTAAGCGCGTACTTGCGATTGAGCACGGACAGATCGTCCGCGACCAGCAGAGAGGAGAGTACGGGTATGAATTTTAGAACCTTCTTGCGGCACTTGCGGGAAGGGGCGAAGAGCGTTTTCCGGAATGGATGGATGTCGGTCGCATCGATTACGTCCATCGTGGTGTCATTATTTATACTCGGCGTTTTCATGCTGTTAGTCATGAATGTGAACGCATTAGCCGATAAAGCAGATAGCAACGTGCAAATCAATACGTACTTGAATCTCAATGTGGACGAGAAGCTGCGCGAAACCATCAAAGGCGAGATCGAGGCCATGCCGGAAGTCAGCGCCATCAAATTCGTGTCCAAGGAAGAGGGCATGAAGGAGCTTGAGGAAAGCCTCGGCTCCGAATGGGTGGAAGGCTTCAGCGAAGCGGACCAGAATCCGCTTCCGGACGCATTCGAGGTTTCCGTTATCGAACCGACCACGGTCGGGTTTGTTGCCGACAAGATTACCGCGCTGAACGAGAAGTATGCGGAAGAGCCGATCCTGCGCGTCAAATACGGGGAGGGTACGGTAGAAACCTTGTTCAAGATTACGAAAACGGTGCGGAATATCGGCTTTATTTTCGTAGCGGGGCTCGGCTTGATGTCCATGTTTCTGATTTCGAACACCATTCGGGTAACGATTTTGGCCCGTCGCCGCGAGATCGGCATCATGAAGCTTGTCGGCGCGACCAACAACTTCATCCGCTGGCCGTTCTTCGTGGAAGGAGCCATGATCGGCCTTCTGGGCTCGATCATTACGGTTACGCTGCTGTTTATAGGCTACAATCGCCTGTACGCCGCGTCGCAGACGGATTTGACGCTGGCGAAGAGCCTGATTCCATTGGGAGATCTGTGGCTGCTGCTCGGGACCATCATCGTGGCCCTTGGCATCGTCATTGGCATTTGGGGCAGCACCATGTCGATACGTAAATTTTTGAAAGTATAAAACAAGGTAAAGGATGGGGAGCGAAACTTGAAGAAAATCGCCGCAGGAGTAGCAGCCTTATTACTGGCCACTGTTATGATCCAACCGACCGTCGGACAAGCCGAGAAGAAGACCGCAGCCGATGTAGACAAAGAGCTGAGGGTGCTTCAGGAGCAGGTCAAGAAAGCGCGGGCGCAGAAGAGCAAGGCAGCGGATGATAAACAAGAAGCCCAGCATTATAAGAATAAAACGACGAAGAACCTGAAATACGTAATGGAGCAAATCAACATCGTCAGCAATGAATTGACCAAGATTTCCGTCAAGATCGAGGAGACGGAGGATTTGCTGAGAACAACGACCAAGGAGCTTGAAGCGGCGGAGGAGCGCATCGCATCCCGCGAGAAGCTGCTGGAATCCCGGATTCGCCTTATCTATATGGATGGTCAAGTATCGTATCTGGATGTGCTGCTCTCCGCAACCAGCTTCAGCGATTTTATTGAGCGTGCCGATTCCTTGAAGACCATCGTCGATCAGGACCAGGATTTGCTGGTGCAGCATAAGCAGGACAAGCTGCTGGTTATCGACAAGAAGAAAGAACTTGAAGGGCAGTACGCAACCGCCAAGGACCTGTACGGCCAGATGGAGGACCGCAAGAGCATCCTGAACGAGAAGGAACAGGAGAAGCGCGTTCTGCTGGCCCAGTACGATCAAGATATCGAGGATGCGGAAATCCTGACCGAAGAGCAGGATAAAATGCTGGTTGCCCTGGCAAGCAAGCGTTCGGCCCTGCAGAAGGAAAAGAATAAGCTTGCTGCCGAAGAAGCGGCCCGTAAAGCGGCGGCTGCCAAAGCGGCTGCCGCGAAGAGAGCAGCCAAGGCGACGACGCTGGGCGGCAGCAAAGGCGGAGGTGGGTATACCGGCAACGGCGGACCGTTTGCGATACCGGTCTCCGGAGCCAGACTCTCCTCCGGTTACGGACCGCGCGTCCATCCGGTAACGGGCGAGGTTGGCAAGATGCACACGGGTCAGGACTTCGCGGTTCCGCAAGGGACCGAGATCCGGGCAGCTGAGAGCGGCACCGTCATCTTGGCCGAGTGGTGGAGCGGTTACGGAAACTGTGTTATTGTTGATCATGGGGGCGGCGTATGGACCTTGTATGGGCATATCCGCAACGGCGGCATTAAAGTCAGCGAAGGCGACAAGGTGTCCAGAGGGCAGAAGATTGCCGAAGTAGGCTCCACGGGTCAGAGCACGGGACCGCATCTTCATTTTGAGGTTCGGGTCAACGGATCGCCGGTGAATCCTTCGCCTTATCTGTAACATAAATGATGACGCAAACCATATAACCTTCAATACCGCTGTATAAATATTCCCGGCAAGCCAATCATATACTAGGTGGACGGGATTCCCCTGTGTGTAGCAGTTGAAACGTACAAAGGCGGTGAAGTACTTGCTGAAAAAACGAACGGCTGTCTTTCTGGTCATCGCTGCCATGCTGTGCGGCGGGCTGTTAACGATGGCTTTGACCCAGCTGCCTGCTCCAAGTCAGACCGGAGACGGCGGCGAGGGATTGCTGGCCAGCATCGCGAACAGGAATGGACTGGAGCAGTCTGAAGCGAAGAAACTGGGGACAGCGATTGACCTCATCGAAAGCAATTATTACAAGGATATCGATCGGTCGAAGCTGATCGACGGCGCCATCAACGGGATGATGGAAGCGCTGGAAGATCCGTATTCCAACTATATGGGCAAAGAAACGGCGGCCCAGTTTGAAGAAAGCATTGAGGGCTCCTTCACGGGGATTGGCGCGGAAGTGTCCTCCGTAGACGGCAGCGTCGTCGTTGTATCCCCGATCAAGGGATCGCCTGCAGACAAAGCCGGCATTCGGGCCAAGGATACCATCCTTTCCGTCAATGGCGAATCCTTGCAGGGCCTTGAGCTGAATGCGGCCGTTAACAAGATTCGCGGTCCGAAGGGCTCCAAGGCCGTTCTTCAGATCAAGCGGGCAGGATCCGAGCAGCCGATCGAGTATGTTATCGTTCGGGATGACGTCGATCTGGAAACCGTGTCGGCACGGATGGAGAAGGGCGGAATCGGCGTGATCGAGATTTCCCAATTCTCGCTGAATACGGGCGAACGCTTTAAGGAAGAGCTCAAGAAGCTGGAAAGCCAAGGCATGAAGGGACTGCTGATCGACGTCCGGAACAATCCCGGCGGCGTGCTGTCCGTTGTCATCGACATCGCAGAGCAGTTCGTGCCTAAAGGCGAGCTGATCGTTCAGGTCGAGGACAAGAATAAGAAGCGGGAGAAGCATCCATCCAATGGCGTGGCCAAATCGTACCCGATTACGGTGCTGATGAACAAGGGCAGCGCCAGCGCTTCCGAGATTTTGGCAGGCGCATTGCAGCAGTCCGCCGGAGCTACCCTAATGGGCGAGCACTCTTTCGGAAAAGGGACCGTGCAAACGAGCTTTGACAAGCAGTTTGGCGACGGAAGCCTGCTCAAGGTGACCATTGCCAAATGGCTGACACCAAACGGTACCTGGATCCATGAGAGGGGAATCGAGCCGGATATTAAGGTGTCGCAGCCTGAATACTTTACCGTTGCGCCGATCGATAAGAAGAAAACCTATGCGTACGACACGAACAGCACGGATGTGAAGAACGCGCAGATTATGCTTGAAGCGGTTGGTTACGCGGTAGGACGTACCGATGGTTACTTCGACCGGAATACGGAGAAGGCGGTCAAGAGCTTCCAGAGCAAGCACAAGCTGAAAGCGGACGGCATCATTAACAGCGCTACAGCCGAGGCATTGGAAGGGGCATTGATCGAGAAGATTCAGGATCCGAAAGAGGATAACCAAATGAATCGCGGAATTGCCGAGGTTCGGAAGGAAATCGCCGCTAAGGCGTCGAACAAGTAAGAAGGCTGAACGTTAGCCTTCTTTTTTCTTTGGAGATATCAGAAAGCGTACACTTCGAAGCATCTTGGAACCGAAAGGAGCGTGGCAAGCCGTTGGAGACATTGAAACAACTGCTGATGTATGGGATAGATGCAGGCATACAACTGCTGACGCAGCCCTTTTATTATATTTCGATTTTGTTTGTCATGCTGTTTTACCGAAGGCAGGTGTTGGTGGAGCGCAAGCTGTTCCATGTGAAGCTGCATTCCTGGGGATTGCAGACCTGGCGTACGTTACTAGGGGGACTGGCGGCAGGTATCGGCGTGTCCATCGTGGTGGCCTTCTTGGGGATATCATTAAGCTTGGAAGCCATTATATGCATATGGGTGACTTCGCTGATCCTGATGCTGTTTCATATCCGGTACTTATGCTTTGCTTATTCCATCGGTCTGCTCGGGATCATTCAGTTTGTGTTGGGCTGGTTTCCGAATTGGCAGCCGGAAGGCTGGATTCATCAGGTAACGGCAACGATCCTTGGTTTGGACATTCCGGCCTTGCTGGCGTTGTCCGCCGTCCTGCATTTTGCGGAAGCTTTGCTGGTAAGGATACAAGGGTCGGGATTTGCCACGCCGCTGTTCCTGGAGGGCAAGCGTGGCAAGCTTGTCGGCGGCTATCATATGCAGAGCTTCTGGCCGCTGCCGTTGTTCCTGCTCGTTCCGGCGGTTGGCGGAGGCAGCGTGCTGCCATGGACGCCGTTCTTTGGCGGCGATGCCTGGAGTACGGGCTTTACCATGATGGCACTGCCGGTCGTAATCGGCTTCGGGGAGATGACGCAGAGCATGCTCCCGCAGGAGAAAGCAGGGATTACGTCGAAGCGTCTCATATTCTATGGGGCGATTGTGCTGGCATTGAGCCTGCTGGCCGAGTGGTGGTCGCCGCTTACCATCGCGGCCGCATTAGCGGCGCTGCTGCTGCATGAGGGCTTGGTATGGTACAGCAGGTACGAAGAACAGCAGCGCAGCCCGATGTTTGTGCATCCGGTACGCGGATTACGCGTTCTCGCCGTGCTGCCGGACAGTCCGGCGAGCGAGCTCGGCATTTTGGCGGGGGAGACGATCCTCAAGGTGAACGGTAAGCTGATTCACAGCAAGGAGCAGCTGCACAGCGCCTTGCGCCAGAATCCGGCCTTCTGCAAGCTGGAGGTTCAGAACCATCAAGGGGAGAGCAAATTTCTCCAGCGTGCGATTTACGCCGGGGACCATCATCAGTTGGGAGCTATCGTGGCGCCAGACCCGAGGGATGGCATCGCGGTGGGGCTGAAGCCGGTAAGCTTGATCACGCTGCTGGCGAATAAACTTCATATTCGCAGCAAGCGGGGGGCTTCCGGCAGCAAGACGTCCGGCGGTTCCGAAGAAGCCGGATTCCCTTCATCGTGATACGGCAAACGGGCCTTTGTCCAATATGGACAAGGGCCCGTTTTTTAGCTACATGCCGTTAAGTAATGGATAGGCGGGACTAGCCCTGCACCTTTTTTAAATAAAAGATAGCGATTTGCGTCCGGTCCCGAAGATTCAGCTTGCCCAGAATTTCGGTGACGTAGTTTTTGACGGTGCCTTCGCTTAGGTAAAGCTGCCCGGCAATTTCCTTATTGGATAGGCCCTCCGCGATCAGGGCGACGACCTTTTTCTCGGCAGGGGTGAGCCCGAACTGTTCCAGCTCAGCGGATCTCGGGACTGGCTGCGAGGTTGGACGAAGCATGCCGGTCAGCTTGCGGGCGATATCGGGATGTATCAGCATGTTACCGTCATGCACCGTTTTGATCCCCTGGATGATGCGATCGGGCGGAATGTTTTTCAGCAGATAACCGCTGGCCCCGTTCCGCAGCGCCTCCACGATATAATCATCGTCATCGAAGGTAGTCAACATCAGCACCCGTACATCAGGGTATCGCTCGCGAATGCGACGGGTTCCTTCCACGCCGTCGCATACCGGCATCCGGATGTCCATGAGCACGACGTCGGCATGAAGTCCGTCCATCAATAACGATAGAGCCTCCTCCCCGTGTTCCGCGACAGCCGATACTTCGATATCCGGATCCATCCCCACCAACAGTTGCAAGCTTTCCCGGATGAACGGGTCATCATCTGCAATCAATACGGATATCATGGATAGCCACGATCCTTTCTATAAATTAGGATGCTGCCGTCATGTCAGTTACATAATCTCCCGCTTCCGGTAGACAGGCAGCCGGGTGATGACGGTAAAAGGCACGGATTTTCTGACCTCCAGCGTTCCTCCCACCACCTTGGTTCGTTCGAGCATGCCGCTTATCCCGATGCCATGACGGTCTGCCGCAGCGATCGGGTTCGCCTCCTCTTGGACCGTGCCATCATTGGAGACCTCCATTCGAACTTCCTCGTCTCCGTACTGGAGAAAAATTTGGACCTGCTTGGCTTCGCCGTGACGTATGGCGTTGGTAATGGCTTCGCGGGCATTTTTGTATAACACCACCTGTTGGCTTGGATAAAGCGGATAAGGAATCCCCTGCAGCACAAGCTCGGTCTCGATTCCGGTCTCCCTGCCGGTCTCCTCCAGCAGCCGATCCAGGGAATAATCGTCCGTGATCCGCCTTGACGGATTCATCTGTTTCACGGCGGTCCGCATCTGCTCCATGCTCTCCCCCAGCTGGTCGCGGATTTGATGGAGCATATCCATGCCCCGGGCGGCATCCTGCGGCACGATATGAAGAGCGGCTTCCATCATCATTTTGACGCGAATCAGCCGATGGCCGATATCGTCATGCAGCTGGCGGGAGATGCGGTTACGCTCCTCGGCCTGGGCCGCGCTTTCCACCTGATGGGCGAACTGCAGCAGCTGCCTGCCTGCCTCGTCCTGCTGGAAATGCAGTCTTTTCAGCTCGTCGTATACATGAATATGATCCAATTCCTTCTGGTTCATTTCATGGATGCGGTGGAATGTCACAGCCAAGAACAGAAACAGCAGATTGGCTGTCGTATGCAGCAGCGCATCGTAATCGGTAATCGCGATGTTGAGCAGTGCAAGGTGACCGAATGCCAGCCACAGCCTAACAGTCCGCTCGAACAAGGGCAAATAGACGCATAGAGAGGATATGGACAGGAATACCATCATGAAGCCGTATTGGTGGCATAGCCATAGGGACAACGGGATTTCCAGCAGTATGGCTGCTTTAAGGTAAGCAGGCGAAGGCAGGAAACGGCTCAGCACCGCAATCGCCAGAAATAGCAGGATGTACACCATATACTCCCCGTAATCGTCGAGCTGCTGCAAAAAGATATCCGCTGCGGCGGGCAGGAGAATGAGGCCATACCTGAGATAGGCAAGTGGAGATGTCACGTGCGATCCAACCCTTTTCCATTGTAAAGTCAAACCGTTCAAACGATTGGCTTCATTATAGCACATGGATGTTTTCGGCAAGGAGATGACTTTCGTCACCCTATAAGGTGACTTCCTCTACCTTAAAAATCCGGCGATTCCAGATAGAATGTAATCAACAGATGGATACGAGGGAAATGGAGATGATGATGATGACGGTCTTTCTGGAGATGAAGGATGTCGTAAAGCGATATGGTAGCAAGCTGTCGGTGGATCATATGAATCTGGAAGTGAACGAAGGCGAGATTTTTGGATTATTGGGACCGAACGGAGCGGGCAAGAGCACGTCCATCAATATGATCTGCGGCCTTCTGGCGAAGGATCAGGGCATCATCAAAGTAGACGGTATCTCCATCGAGGAGCAGCCGCTGGAGGTGAAACGGAGAATTGGGCTGGTGCCCCAGGATCTGGCGCTGTACGAAGAGATGCCGGCCTGGGACAATGTCGCTTTTTTCGCGAAATTGTACGGGCTGCGCGGCCAGCTGCTGAAGGAGCGGGTGGAGGAGGCGCTGGCGTTTGTCGGCCTGCAGGATCGGGCGAAAGAAAGGCCGTCCACCTTCTCCGGGGGGATGAAACGAAGACTGAATATTGCTTGCTCGATTACGCATCGTCCGAAGCTGATTATTATGGATGAGCCGACGGTGGGGATTGATCCGCAGTCCCGGAATCATATCCTGGAATCGGTGAAGACGTTGAACCGCATGGGTTCTACCGTTATTTATACAAGTCATTACATGGAGGAAGTTGCCGCGATCAGCGACCGGGTGGCCATCATGGATCAAGGTCATGTTATCGCCTGCGGGACGCAGCAGGAGCTTCGGGCACGCGTGGCGCATGAGGAAAAAATCATTCTTACTGCTGAGGGGATCACACCGGATCTGGTGGAGGAACTGACCATTCACCCGCGCGTTAGGCGCGTCGCGCAGAATGATAACGAGGTCGAGGTCTATGTACCGTCAGCTCAGGATGAGCTGCAGGATATCCTCTTTATCTGCAGTAAACACCATACGACGCTTCGCTCTCTGCAGTGCGAGGAGCCGGGGCTTGAAACACTGTTTCTCAGCCTGACCGGGCGAACGCTTCGCAATTGATCATAACGGACACGAGCAGAGGAGTCCATGAAGGAGGAATACCGAAGATGAATACGATGATTATCGCCTGGTTCGAGCTGAAGCGGATGGCCACCAGCCGATCGGTGCTGATCAACCAATTTTTGCTGCCGCTGATCCTTATTTTCATATTGGGTAACGCGCTGTCGGGCTGGTTTGGCAATGATCAGGAATTTAAACAGCCGTCGGTCCGAGTGGGAATGGTGTTAGATGCCGAGGCTGGAGGACAGCTGCCGGGGAGCATGCAGGCGCTGACCGGCTTGCCGGAGATTCAGGACCTACTGGAACCTGAGGTGGTATCCAGCCGGGAAGAGGCTGAAGAAAAGCTGCGCCGGGGCGAGGTCGATTACGCGGTGGTGATTCCTGCTTCCTTTGATGAACGAATGGGCCAGGGAGCGGACGTGAAGCTTGAGCTGCTGCCTGGAAGAGACCGTGATCTAAACCTCGTGGCAGACACTGTCTTCAAGACCTTTATCGCAGATGCGAATCACAAACAGGCGGAGGTAGTCGTTATGGGCGGAGACCAAGTTCTTGCGGCTCAAGCGGCAGCGCCTGTCGATGCGTCGGACGGACCCAACGTTACGATCGGGCAACTGAGCGAGAAAGGAGCGACGTACTCCGCAGCCCAATATTATGCAGCCTCCATGCTGATCATGTTCCTTTTGTATTCCGGTCTGATGGCCAGCAGCAGCCTGCTGGGCGAGCGGGAAAGCCGGACTCTGTATCGCTTGCAAAGCGCGCCCGTTCACCCCGGAACCGTGTTTGCCGGAAAAATTATCGGATGCAGCCTGATCACGCTGGCACAGGCAGCCGCTATCGTCCTTGGATCCATGTGGCTGTATGGCGTCAAATGGGGGCCGCACCCCTTGCTGCTCATCATGGTCTGCGTATTGATCACGTTATCGTCCATGACCATAGCCACGTTCATAACCCTGGTCTCCTCCACGGCAGCAGGAGCCAGAGGGCTGATGCAGGCGATCATTATCGCCATGACGTTTGTCAGCGGAGGGTTTATGCCGCTGCCGGTGGAGTTCTTCCAGAAGCTCGGCGCCTTCACCGTTAACCATTGGGCGATGCAGAGCATGCTGCGGATGATGCTGGACAGCGACGTGCATTTGATTGTCACTTGCGTGGGCATGCTGGCGGCCATTACCGCGGCCCTGTCGGCTGCAGCCATGATTACGTACAGGAAGGTGGGATACCATGCATAGCTTAACCATTGCCTGGCATATGGTGAGACGCACGCTGGGACGGAAAAGAGGCTGGATCGTCTATCTGTTGGTTCCTTGCGTGGTCGTTACCTTGACGGTGTTTTTTCTAGGGCAGACCACGGCCGCGAGCATTCTGGTCTCTTACGTGAACGAGGATGAGGGACCTGCAGGGAGGTACTTGATGAATGAACTGGAGCGGAGCGGCCAATACGTGCTCAAGGAGTCCGGGTCCGAGAATATGCTGAGGGAAGACCTGGTGGAGAATAAAAGCACGGTGGGCGTTTATATTCCGCAGGGGTTCAGCGAAGGATTAATAGAAGGCCAACGACCGGCGGTTAAAATATACGAAGTCTCCACCTCGGAGGCCTCGGTGATGATCCGAATGACGGCGGACTCCGCGGTTACGCGCCTGAGCGGTACGGCTGCCTTGATCCGGAAGACCTCCGAGCCGGACGCGGATCGTATGCTGGCGCTGCAAGCGGTGCTCAAGCAATCCGCGCTGAATCGGGTGGACACCGAGGTCACGGATTTGAATCTGTATGCGAAGCCGGGGCTCTCGAACGTAACGGGATTTACCCTGATGTTCATGATGACCCTTATCTCCAGCGTGGTGTCGATGATGATTGATGACCGCAGGCAGCGAACGCTGTCCCGCATGTATACGGCGCCGGTGCGCGCCTATCAGATCGCTTTAGGTAATTTTCTGGGCAGCCTGGTGGTCGGTTCGTTGCAGGTGATCATCGTGCTCGTGCTCAGCCGGTATGTCCTTCGCTACGATTACGGAGTTCCGTTCGTGCTGCATTTCCTTATTCTGATGGCCTTCATGCTCGTATCGTTAGGCGTGGCAAGCACGGTCGCCGGGCTGATCCGGAACGGGCAAAATGCGGCCATGATCAATTCCATGATCGTCACGCCGACCTGCATGCTGGGCGGGTGCTTCTGGCCGCTTGCCATCATGCCGGAATTCATGCAGAAGATCGCTAATTTCATCCCGCAAAAATGGGCCATTGAGGCGGTGGAGACCGCGGCTACGGGCGGCACGTTATCCGATATCGCACTGCCGCTGGCCGTGTTGGGCCTGATGGCGGTCATTCTGCTGGCCGTCGGTTCCGCTGTCCTGCGTCCGAGCGAGAGCGGGGTTGGGCACGGCGCTTAAATTATTCGCTCCACTCCAGGGTTTCCTCCGCAGTAAAGCTTTTGGAGCTTCGACCGGAAGCTGCATATCGAATTTGCCGTAAACCTTGCGACGTTCAGGAACGCCGTCAGTGATCACCCTTTTTACACACAAAAGCGCCCGGCCAGATCTGAACCATGCCGATTCGGTCTGCCGGGCGCTTATTCGGTTTATGCGGATGTGTTGCGGATTGCCTTCAACGCAAAGCAGGGAAGTACATGGGCCGGTCATTGCGGCAATCGCCTACTCCTTCAGCTGCCGTAACACCGTGATTTCAACCCGCCGGTTCTTCTGCTTGCCTTCGGCGGTCGCGTTGTCCGCGGCCGGTCTCGTATCGGCATAGCCTGCATACTGGAAGCCTTCCGGGTCCAGCTTGCTGTGCTCGAGGAAGAATCGCAGCACCGACATCGCGCGGGCGCCGGAAAGCTCCCAGTTGTCCTTGTAGCTGGAGTAGCGGCCGATCGGCACGTTGTCCGTGTGCCCCTCGATGCTCACCGTGGTGTTTAAATCGCCGAACAGGCTGGCTAATTTGCCCAGAACCGGAGCCGCTCCAGGTTTAAGCTCAGCCTTGCCGACATCGAACAGGAAGCGGTCGCTTAACGTAATGGCAATCCCCTGCGGCTCGTCCGAGATGAAGATGTCCTCTTCGAGCTGGTTGTCCTTCACGTATTGCTGAATGAGCCCCATAAAGTTGGCCAGCTCTTCCTCCTGGGCCCGGAAAGCGAGCTCGCGCTCGGTTAGCGGTTCCTGCCCGTTATCCTTGTCCTCGCCTTCCTCGTCGGCAGCAGGCTTCGGCGGAGGATTTTTATGATTCTCGGTATCGGCAGTTCCGGTAATCCCCGAGCCCATCTCCAGGAAGCTGTCCCCGCTCTGGAAGGTAGCCTGCAGGGATTGGGTGACGAGCTTGTATTTTTCCGTGTCGAGCCGGCTCATGGCATACATCACAACAAAAAAGATCAGAAGCAGCGTAATCAGGTCGGCATAAGTGATCATCCAGCGGTCGCGCTGTTCGCCTTCGGCCTGTTTGCGCTGACGCCGCCGTCTATTCGGCTGTCTCATGCGCGATCCCCCTTGAGGACGGAATGTCCGTGGTGCCTGCTGAAGCGAAAGAGGCTAGCTTTTTGCGAACCAACAGCGGGTGCTCTCCGTTCTGAACGGCCATGATTCCTTCGAGCAGCAGCTCCATTTTTACAATTTCTTCTTCGGAACGTGCTTTAATCTTGGATGCAATGGGCAAAAAGATAATATTGGCACTAGCGACGCCGTATAAGGTGGCGGTAAACGCGACAGCGATGGACGGGCCGAGACCGGTCGGGTCCTGCAGGCTGCCCAGCACGTGGATCAATCCCATGACGGTACCGATGATCCCCATGGTAGGGGCATAGCCTCCGGCGGACTCGAAAATTTTGGCATAGCCTTCGTGTTTCTGCTCGGCGGCATTGATATCGAGCTCCAGGATTTGACGCACCATTTCCGGGTCGTTGCCGTCCACGACCATCTGCATGCCTTCCCGCAGGAACGGATCCTCGTGTTCGGCCGAGATGCGCTCGAGCGCCAGCACCCCGTCTCTTCGGGCCGTTACCGACATATCGACGATGGCATCAATCAGCTCGTCCGTCGAACGGTTGCTGCGGCCGAAGGCCAGCTTAAGAGCAGCGGGGATTGTGCGGAGCCGGGTGGCGGGGAAACTGACGATGACGGCGGCGATGGTCCCGCCGAATACGATAAGCGCAGCGGCGCCTTGCAGCAGGCCGCTCAGATGCCCGCCTTCCCATAAAAACCCTCCGATCAACGCGGCCAGACCGGCGAGAATGCCAAGAATAATCGTAATATCCATAACGCTGTATCATCTCCTTAAGGAAGTTAATTAAGATCATCGGTTGCGTATGCTGCCCGTTCGACATGAACGCTGAAGGCTCCCGAAGTCGTGGAAGCCGTGGACCTAAACAGTTGCCCTGGAACTTATTGAAATTTTCATTAAACTGTTTGCATCAAAAAAACGTAAGGGGTATAATGAGACGGGAACAAATATTCTTATTCCTTACGCAGACACCACTAATTTCCCATAGTATATCATCGGGAAGTTTCGACATATCTTTTAGCATGAATTTCATTTTAGAGTATGAGGGTGATGAAGGGCAATGAGCGATTTAGTTGTCAGTACCAAATCCTTTGAGATCCAGTCTGAATTCCAGCCGCAGGGCGATCAGCCCACGGCTATTGATGCGTTGGTCGAAGGACTCCGCCAAGGGAAAAAACATCAGACGCTGCTAGGTGCAACAGGAACGGGTAAGACGTTTACGATCGCGCAGACAATCGCCAAGGTAAACCGTCCCACACTCGTCATCGCGCATAACAAGACGCTGGCTGCGCAGCTGGCCAGCGAGTTTAAGGAATTCTTCCCGAACAATTCGGTGGATTATTTCGTGAGTTATTACGATTACTATCAGCCGGAAGCCTACATTCCTTCCTCCGATACGTATATCGAGAAGGATTCCAGCATTAATGAAGAGATCGATAAGCTTCGCCACTCCGCCACGAGCTCGCTGTTCGAACGGCGCGACGTCATCATCGTGGCGAGCGTATCCTGCATATACGGTTTGGGTTCGCCGCACGAGTATGGGGAAATGCTGCTTTCGCTCCGGGTGGGCATGGAGAAGCCTCGCAACGAGATTCTGTCGCGGCTGGTCGATATCCAATACCAGCGGAACGATATCAACTTCGTTCGTGGCACGTTCCGCGTGCGCGGGGATGTCGTCGAGATTTTCCCGGCCTCGAAGGGAGAGCATGCCGTCCGCGTCGAGCTGTTCGGCGACGAGATCGAACGGATCACGGAGATCGACGTTTTGACGGGCGAGCTGGTCGGGGAACGCGAGCATATCGCCATCTTCCCGGCGTCTCACTTCGTCACCCGCGAAGAGACGATGCGGGTAGCGCTCGTGAATATCGAACGCGAACTGGAAGAGCGCCTTGAACTGCTGCGCTCGGAAGGCAAGCTGCTCGAGGCTCAGCGGCTGGAGCAGCGCACCCGTTACGACATCGAGATGATGAAGGAAGTCGGATTCTGCTCCGGGATCGAGAACTATTCGGGTCCCCTGACCTTCAGGGAGCCTGGGGCTACGCCCTATACGCTTCTCGACTACTTCCCGGACGATATGCTGTTCGTCATTGACGAGTCGCACGTTACGCTGCCGCAAATCCGCGCGATGTACAACGGTGACCGGGCACGTAAAACGGTGCTGGTCGATCATGGCTTCCGCTTGCCGTCCGCGCTCGATAACCGGCCGCTGAAGTTCGAGGAATTCGAGGAGAAGGTGAACCAGATCATCTACGTATCGGCCACGCCGGGACCGTATGAGATGGAGCACTGCGATACGATGGTCGAACAGATCATCCGGCCGACAGGCCTGCTTGATCCGATCATCGACGTGCGCCCGACCGAAGGGCAGATTGATGACTTGATCGGCGAGATCCATGACCGCGTGGACCGGGACGAGCGCGTGCTCGTGACCACGCTCACGAAGAAAATGGCCGAGGATCTGACCGATTACCTGAAGGAAATCGGAATCAAGGTCCGTTACATGCACTCCGATATCAAGACGCTGGAGCGGATGCAGATCCTGCGCGATCTGCGGCTTGGTACATTCCACGTGCTGGTGGGTATTAACCTTCTACGGGAGGGTCTTGACCTGCCGGAGGTTTCCCTCGTAGCGATTCTGGATGCGGACAAGGAAGGGTTCCTGCGCTCCGACCGCTCGCTCATCCAGACGATCGGACGGGCGGCCCGGAACTCGGAAGGCAAGGTTATCATGTACGGCGACAAGATCACCGATTCGATGGATCGGGCGATCAAGGAAACCGAGCGCCGCCGCAGCATCCAGGTTGCTTACAACGAGGAGCACGGCATCACGCCGCAGACGATCCGGAAGAAGGTACGCGATGTCATCGAAGCGACGAAGGTCGCCGAGGGCAAGGCGGATTACCTGGTGGGCGAAGGACAGAAGATGTCGAAGAAAGAGCGTCAGAAGCTGATCCAGCGCCTCGAGGCCGAGATGAAGGAAGCGGCGAAGAATTTGCAATTCGAGCGTGCGGCCGAGCTTCGTGACGCGCTGCTGGAACTGCGGGCCGAGTAATATGGAGAGACGAATGACAAGGGGGACGGCCTATGCGGTCGTTCTCTTTGTGAAATATAAGCACCACATGCATGCCATATGGAGTAGGAGATGATATCGTTTGGCCAGTGAAAAAATTGTGATCAAAGGCGCCCGCGCACACAATCTGAAAAATATCGACGTCACGATACCGCGTGACAAGTTTGTCGTTCTGACGGGGCTTAGCGGCTCGGGCAAATCCTCCCTCGCATTCGATACGATTTATGCCGAGGGGCAGCGCCGTTACGTGGAATCCTTATCTGCTTATGCGCGCCAATTCCTCGGACAGATGGAGAAGCCGGATGTCGATTCCATTGAAGGCCTGTCGCCGGCGATATCGATTGACCAGAAAACCACGAGCCGTAATCCGCGCTCGACGGTAGGTACCGTGACGGAAATTTACGATTATTTGCGTCTGCTGTTCGCCCGGGTCGGACACCCGCACTGTCCGGATCATGGGGTGGAAATTACCTCCCAGACGGTGGAGCAGATGGTAGACCGCATCATGCAGTATCCCGAGAAGACGAGGCTGCAAATTCTCGCGCCGGTCATTTCCGGCCGCAAGGGCGAGCACAAGAATCTGTTTGCCGACATTGCGAAGCAGGGCTTCGTTCGGGTGCGCGTCGATGGGGAGCTTCGCGATCTGTCGGAGAGCATCGAGCTCGAGAAGAATAAGAAGCATACGATCGAGGTGGTAGTGGACCGGATCGTGGTGAAGGAAGATATCGAAGCACGCCTCGCCGATTCGATCGAAACGGCATTGAACCTGTCAGGCGGCCAGCTTCTGGTCGATATCATGGGTCAGGAGGAGCTGCGGTTCAGCTCCAACTTTGCCTGTCCGATCTGCGGCTTCAGCATGGAAGAGCTGACGCCGAGAATGTTCTCTTTCAATACGCCATTCGGTGCTTGCCCGGATTGCGACGGCTTGGGCGTGGAGATGATCGTGGATCCAGAGCTGCTTGTGCCGGATATGGGCAAAAGCGTCGAGGAAGGCGCCTTTGCCGCATGGAGCGGGGGCACATCCACGTATTATCCGCAGTTTTTGAAATCGGTCTGCGCGCATTTCGGCATTCCGCTGGACAAGCCAGTCAGTACCTTTAGCCAGGAACAGATGAACAAGCTGTTGTACGGCACGGGCAAAGAGAAGGTTCACTTCCGTTATGAGAATGACTTCGGTCAGCGGAAGGAAGCGCACGTCACCTTCGAGGGCATCATTCCGAATCTGGAACGCCGCTACCGCGATACGAACTCCGAGGGCATACGCGAATACATCGAAGGCTATATGAGCAGCAAGCCGTGCGATGTGTGTAAAGGCCATCGTCTCCGCAAGGAAAGCTTGGCCGTTACGATCAATGATCGCAACATGGCCTATGTTACCAGCTTGTCGATCGGAGAATCCCTGAAATTCTTCGATCATCTGGAGCTTAGCGAGAAAGAAAAACAGATTGCCAATCTCATCCTGAAGGAGATTCACAGCCGTTTGGGTTTCCTCGTTAATGTCGGGCTGGATTACCTGACCCTTAGCCGCTCGGCGGGAACGCTGTCCGGCGGCGAAGCGCAGCGGATCCGGTTAGCCACGCAGATCGGGTCGAGCCTTATGGGCGTGCTGTACATTCTGGATGAGCCCAGCATCGGACTGCATCAGCGGGATAACGACCGCCTGATCTCGACGCTGGAGCATATGCGGAATTTGGGCAACACGCTGATTGTGGTCGAGCATGACGAAGATACGATGATGGCCGCGGACTATATCATCGACATCGGCCCGGGCGCGGGCATTCATGGCGGCCAGGTCATTGCGGAAGGAACGCCGAAGGAGATTATGAACGACCCCAACTCGCTGACGGGCCAATATCTGAGCGGCCGTAAGTTCATTCCGGTCAGCAGCAAGCGCCGCAAGACCGATGGACGCTGGCTGGAGATTAAGGGCGCGAAGGAAAACAATCTGAAGAATATTAACGTGAAAATTCCGATTGGCGTCTTCACGGCGGTAACGGGCGTATCCGGATCCGGCAAGTCGACGCTGGTCAACGAGATCCTGTACAAGACGCTCGCTCGGGATTTGAACAGGGCGAAGGTACGGCCTGGGCATTACCGTGAAATGAAAGGTCTGGAGCACATCGAGAAGGTCATCGACATCGACCAGTCTCCGATCGGGCGTACGCCTCGTTCCAACCCAGCAACCTATACAGGCGTCTTCGACGATATCCGGGATATCTATTCCCAGACGAATGAAGCGAAGATTCGCGGATACAAGAAGGGCCGCTTCAGCTTTAACGTGAAGGGCGGACGCTGCGAGGCCTGCCGCGGTGACGGCATTATCAAGATTGAGATGCACTTCCTGCCGGATATCTACGTGCCTTGCGAAGTGTGCAAGGGCAAGCGTTACAACCGCGAAACGCTGGAAGTCAAATATAAAGGCAAGAACATCGCCGAAGTCCTGGAGATGACGGTGGAGAATGCAACGGAGTTCTTCCAGAACATTCCGAAAATTCACCGCAAGATGCAGACGCTGATGGATGTGGGCCTGGGCTACATTACGCTGGGTCAGCCTGCCACCACGCTGTCCGGCGGCGAGGCGCAGCGTGTGAAGCTGGCTTCCGAGTTGTACCGCCGCAGCACAGGCAAAACGATGTATATCCTGGATGAGCCGACCACCGGCCTGCACGTGGACGATATCGATCGTCTGCTCGTCGTGCTTCACCGCCTGGTGGAATCCGGGGAGTCCGTCCTCGTCATCGAGCATAATCTCGATGTCATTAAGACCGCGGACTATCTGATCGACCTGGGTCCGGAGGGCGGCAGCGGCGGCGGTACCATTATCGCTACGGGAACGCCTGAGGATCTGGTCAAGGTGCCTGAGTCTTACACAGGCAAATATCTGAAGCCGATTCTGGAACGCGATACGAAGCGAACCGAGGAATTGAACAAGGTGGAAGCAGCCCGCTAATAAATGTTAGCGACGTGAATCTGTTCCTTGTCGGCATGGGAATTGCCTAGCCATGGAATGGCGCGTTGCCATTTTTAATGCAGGCATCGGTAAGAAAATGAGAGGGAGTCCCTGGTGGAATTACCAGGGGCTCTTTTCTGTGATGGTCGATAGCCATCGAAGCATGTCCCGGATCACGAACCCTGCGGACAGGGAGCGGTGCCAAGCGATTTAGAGAAACCTTCAAGGAATTCAACTATCCACGGTGTTATTTTCATGCTATCCTCCAATATCTTCGCATTCCAGGATATGGTATGATCTTGGTGATTTCGATAAAACGGAGGGATTGTATGAAGAGGATCACCTGTTCCATTCTGATCGTTTTGGCAGCAAGTGCTTTATACATAAACTCAACCGACGGCGTACAGGCAGAGGTAGGGGTACCTGTTTCGGATCGCGTGCAGGCAGAGAGGGGGGGATCCGTTTCGGATGTGAAACACTTCAATGCACAGGAAGCCCTTACCCGATTAAATAAAGGGTTCCTTCCCATAGACGGGCAGGGGGAATCTAGCTCGACAGAGGCTATAAACCGGCAGGATTTTGTCATATTCATCGTCCATACGTTAAACCTGAATGCGGACAGTCCTCCGGAAGTCATTACCTTTAAGGATGTGCCTAAGGATCATTATGCCTTCACCGCGATCGAAGCCGCGGTTCAGAGAGGGCTGGTAAAAGGGGTCGGCAACGGGAGATTCGGGCTTGGATTGCCACTGACGCGTCAGGATATGGCTATGCTGTATCAAAGAGCTCTGCGAGGGATTTCCGATAAGATCGGATCCGGCGCCGAACCTTCACAGCAGAATTTACAGGGGGGATCCTCCAGCAATGATGCCAAGGAAGCTATGGCACTGGCCTTGGAATTAGGACTGTTTCGAGAATCCAGCATTGACGGTTTGAACCCTAAGGGTATCGTCACTCGGGAAGAAGCTGTCGGGGCTACAGCCAAATGGCTGGAATCCGTGGAGTCAATCGATTTGAATGCTGCCGTGGGCGAAACGGAAACACCGCCGAAAAGCCCTCTTCCGGTCATTCATGGCGTCGTTGCTTCTTCATCGGGATCAACCTCGGCAACTCCTGTTCATTCCGGACCAACGCAATCTCCGACAGAGACGGGACCTTCAGCTACCGTATCGGAGGCTTTGGCAACAACGGCACCATCAGCTCCGAATGATCTGAGGTTCCACCATGTAAAGGGGCAGGCTCAATTAACCTGGACGCATCAGCAGGGCGTAACCTACAATATCTATTCCAGCGGACAATCGGGAGCGGGATATGCCTTATTAGCTGGCGGAGCGAATGTGAACGCAGGTTCTTATGCCATAGCGGATGTACAATTTCAAGAACCCTCTTACTATGTGATCGAGGCTGTGAACAGCTTCGGCAAGAGCGGTTACTCTAACGAAGTTTCGAGCCGCCCGAATAAAGTGTCGGGCCTTCAGGCCATCCTAAATGAGGAAGATGAATCCATTGCTTTAACCTGGTCAGATGCACAGGAAGGCGTAACCTATCATGTATACTACACAGGACCCGACGGAACGGGGGCGCGTTTGAACGATGAACCGTTAGAGAGCCCGGCCTATCTCATTCCGAATCTCCATATGCTGGCAGGTCTTCCCGGCCGGTATACAATTCATGTGGTCGCCGTGAACGAATGGCATATCCGCAGCGAACCTTCCAATGAGGTAACTTTGGATGTCAGAAAAGACCCCGTGGATCGGATCACGATCATGGATCCTTCTGTGGCTTTGCCAAGCGAGGATCTGGTGGAGCAGCCGGTAACCGAGCAGGAGTCGGCTCCAGAGGAACCCGAGGATCAGGAGGAGTATAAGGATCCCTTTCTCGATCCAACCCGGGTACCTCTTGGATAAACGGAACAACCTGTGTTAGGCTCCATTTCGTAGGCTTGATTTAGTCCCTGCCATGATGAAAGTCATGCTAATGTCTGACAATTTGGTTAAAAATGAGAAATTTCTATGACTTTTTTTCATTTTTAGGGGCGGAGGGCTTGCATCTGGACGGGCACATGGATAACATAGAAGAAGATATGTAAATTTGCCCGAGAAGAAACCCACGAGGAGGTACGTTTCATGATCCTTGCAGCAGCATCGGATGCGACCGCGACATTTAAGACATTTGATATTTTCATGATTTTGTTTACGATTCTGATCTTTGTTGGCGTGGTTCGCCTGTTGATGGCCCGTCAAAAAAATAAATTCGCAATCGCTTTCGGTCTCGTCAGCTTATTTGTGTTCTTGTATTCTGACTATGCCATGATTACAGGATGGTTTAACAATTAGGTTGGCGTGATGCACGCTATTAAAGCGGCTTCATGACGAATGGAATGAAATACATACAAACAAGACGCCCTTCTGCTACCTGCAGTGTGAAGGCGTCTTTTTGTTTCTTCGAGGGCAAGTTACACGATCCGCAGGAAAAACGTAAAAGAAATAGGTCTATCAGCAATGGTTACAAATGGAAAAACATGATAAATTGAGGAGTACAAGTTGGGTAGAGGATGGAACCGGGGGAGGAACATACCAATTGAAAAACGTACAATGGCAAAAAAGATCCGCGGCCATACTGCTGGGGACCGTCATTTTGGCAGGAAGCAGCGGCATGCTCACACAGGCAGAGGTTGCGGGTGCAGCAAGCGCGAAGCCTAAGAATACATATGAGCAAAACGAAGTGCCTCAAGTCATCAGCCGGATGTCGCCGTCGGTGGTCGGCATTATCGGGAAGGCCGCTCAAGGAAGCGGCGAAGTGGACGACAGATATAACCTGGCGCATGGCACAGGAGTCATCTGGAAGTCAGACGGCTGGATCGTGACGAACGCCCATGTGGTGGACGGGCTTACCGGAATCACGGTCGTGACCGCAGACGGCAAATCCTATAAAGCCAAGGGTGTATATAGCGATCCGAAGAGCGATATTGCGTTGGTCAAAATCAATGCCAAGTCCCTGAAGCCGGCCAAATTTGCGGCAACGGCGCAGCATGCGCTAGTCGGGGAAACGGTTGTTGCCATTGGCACGCCGATCTCGTTCTCGCTGCGAAACTCGGCCTCGGTGGGCGTGGTAAGCGGGCTAAACCGGAGCGTAGACGGCTCTTATCGCCTGATTCAAACCGATACCGCCATTAACCCGGGCAACAGCGGGGGCCCGCTCGTCAACCTGAAGGGCGAGGTCATCGGGATCAACAGCAAGAAGTTCGCCGCCGTCGGCATTGAAAATATGGGCTTCTCCATACCTGCGGAAACGGTCCGCTATGTGGTGGGTCATTTATTGGAATACGGCGAGGTGATTAGAGCCGGACTCGGATTGGAGCTGGAGGAAAGCTGGTCCGCCATCGTGGGTCTCCCTTCGGACGATCCGTTGACCGTTACGAAGGTGTTGTCCGAGCAGGCCAAGCAGGCCGGCATTCAAGAGGATGACGTATTATATGCGATTAACGGCAAACGCATTTATTCCGTTGTTGATATCAACGAACGGTTAAAGCCCTATATGCCCGGTCAGCAGGTCCAGCTGCTGATGCAGCGGGATGGGGATATCGTGAACGTAAAACTGACGCTCAGCCAGGACGGTAACGGAGCTGCTTCGTCAAGCGTTGGGGAGGCCGAGTAATGGAAAAGAGAGAAAGAATGGAAACTAGCCGGCGCCTGCGACAGGTGACAGCCGGAACCTTATCGGCTCTGATGTTATTTACGACGTTGTCGCTTCCCGCATGGGGAGATGAAGCGGTTGTGCCGGAGAAGCGTATACTGACCGTGCAAAACGGCAGCAGCACAGCCTCGGTCAATGGCACTTCCTACACGATTGCCAAGCCGCAGCTGAAGCAGGGCGTATTGATGGTACCGCTGGGCGTATTCAAGAAAGCGTTTGGCAGCGAGATCAGGCTGGAGGGCGAGAACCGGATACGGCTGTTGCAAGGGCCGCATACGGTCGTGCTCGTGATGGATAACAAGACGGCATGGATCGACGGGAACAAGGTGCAGCTGCCGGTAGAACCGACCATGGTATCCGGTACGCTGATGGTGCCTCTGCGCCCGGTTGCGGCAGGAATCGGCGCCAAGGTAAGCTCCTCTCAGGGCAAGCTGGCCATCAGCCTCATGGTCACGGATAAGGAAGAGAAGCAGGACGAGGGCGAAATCAACAACACGACCGGGAAGACCCGAATCGGGAACAGCTATTATGAATGGAGTTTGAATTATCCCTCCTGGATGATGGTTGGAAGAGGCACGGACGATGAGAGCGGTTCGGCTTTCAATGATGCTACGGGCCGCTATTACCTGGAGGTGCACGCATCCTCCCACAAGGTGAAGCTGAGTCCCGATGATCTGCTGGAACGGCTCCTGAAGGAAGTGGGCGACTCCGGAGACGTTGTGCTGCACCAAGAGACAATCACAAGCGCAGCGGTTCCGTATGCCAGAGTGGTCTCCCGCGATGTCGACGGCGTCTTGTGGGAAGGTCGGCAGTACTATGCCAACGACCGCGTCTATGAACTGTATTTTGCCGATGCCGAAGCGGTTCACTATAAAGATATGGACCAACACGCGAGCTTGCTGGGCTCTTTCCGAACGGCCTATCGGACAGGAGACAAATCGGTAAAAGACGTATCTTCCATCGTAGATGGGTTCCGCGAGGCAGGAAACGAGGAGTACGGCATTTGGTTCGGCATTCCGGCAGGCTGGGAAATCAACAACAAGGATATGTTATACGGCAGCGAGGGAGAGGGCTATCTGTCCGTCTCGGTGACATCCGCTCCGACGGGGGCCGGTGGTACCCTCGCCGCTTGGGGGCAGCGCCTCAAAGACTGGCTCGTGGAATCCTTCGTCGAGGAATCGTACGAATACATCGGACTTACGCCTGTGGAGATTTCCGGCGTCAAAGGGCAGATTCAAGAGGTTCGCTACAACTTCGGGAATAAATGGATAACGGAATATGAGGTGATGGTCCAGAAGAACGGCTACCGCTATTATCTGGAGTATGCGATACCGGATGGGCAGGAACGGACGGCTTCCAACTGGAAAAAGGTTCTCGAATCAATCGAGATCGATTACGATGTGGTACCGGCGAATTTCGGCCGCATCGGCGAAGAGGGCTACCTGACCGATAAAACCAAGATGAGAAGCAAAAGCTCCGAGACGTACCGCTATCATATCGATATTCCGAGGTACTGGGAGCCGCTGAACGATCAGTTCGAGCAGGGAATCGTGGAATACGGCTTTGCCGGGGGCGGCTTTGAAATTACCGCCCAAAAGGATACAACAGCTGAAGTCATCGTCAGCAATCTGAAACGGTATTATAACGAAGCCAGCGCGGCTTCGTCGGTGAAATTGCTGGGCGTCGATAAGATCACGTTTGCCGGCGTGCCTGCCGTGTCGTTCAAGGTGCATCAGGTGAAGAACGGCGTTGGTTATACGACCGAGGAGATTGTCTTTGAAAGCGGGGATATCGCGTACACGATCATGACCACGCTGAATGACGCCAATGCAACGGAAGTGCAGCAAGCGGCGCTGGCGCGCACGCTCTCCTCGTTTGAGCTGGTGAAATAAATGGGATTATGAACTCATATCATATGGATTAAAGCGAACGTTTGATAACACCGATAGCTGTCCTTCTGCACTCATGGGGTGCGGATGGGCAGCTATTTTGGTTTAGGCAGCGGAATAACGGGCCCTCATCCGAATAATGTAGAACATATGTGCCGATCAGGTAGCCTGATATGTTAAAATTAAAAAGTGAGAGCAAATGGATCATTCATGAAACCGGCTTGCAGAAGAGGGATAAGCGGATGAAAAAAACGATAGGCATGTTCGCCCACGTGGATGCGGGCAAGACCACGCTGGCGGAGCAATTGCTATATACGACCCATACGATTCAGGAGCGCGGCCGGGTGGATCACCAGAGCGCATATCTTGATCGTCATGACATTGAAAAAGAACGGGGCATTACCGTATTTGCCGATCAGGCCACCATGCATTTTAACGGTTCCACGTATTATTTAATCGATACGCCGGGTCACGTCGACTTCTCGCCGGAAATGGAGCGGGCCATACAAGTCATGGATGCCGCCGTTGTCGTCATCAGCGCCGTGGAAGGTGTCGAGGGGCATACGGAGACGGTGTGGCAGTTACTGCGCAAGCATGGCGTACCGACGTTCCTGTTTATCAATAAAATCGACCGGGTAGGCGCAGACGTGCCGCGCATGCTGGCGGAGATTCGCAGCGAGCTTGCCGAAGACGTCTGTTTGATCACCGAGGAGGATGTGCTGCAGGAAGGCCTGATGCAGTCTTCGCTCATTGAGTTTATTGCGGAGCGGAACGAGAAGCTGCTGGAGCTTTATATGGAAGAAGGGTATGAGGCTTCGCGGTGGCTGGATGCAATGATAGCAATGGTACGGAAGGGGGAGCTGTTTCCGTGCTTCAGCGGATCCGCCCTGCAGAACGTGGGCGTAACCCATTTCATGCATCAGTTGGATCTGCTGACGGTAACGGATTACGATCCCGAGGCAGCATTTGCCGGGAGGGCTTATAAGATTCGCCATGATGAACAGGGCGCCCGGCTGACCTATATCAAAGCCACTGGCGGCACGCTGCAGGTGCGGGATGAAATCACGTATGTCTCCGGAACGGAGACGATCACGGAGAAGGTGACGCATATCCGCTTGATCAATGGGGGGCGGGCAACCCCTGTCGACCGTGTGCATGCGGGCGACCTATTTGCGATTACCGGCATTTCCGCTGCTGCGGCAGGAGTCGGGATGGGGGCTCTTAGCGGCCGGACGGTGTACGAGCTGGTGCCGACGCTGAAGTCCAAGGTGCAATTCGAGTCCTCGATTCATCCCAAGGATATGCTGCGCTGCTTCCGGCTGCTGGATGCGGAGGATCCTTCCCTGTCCGTGCAGTGGGACGAGCCGGCACAGGCGATTCATATTCATGTGATGGGCATCATTCAGCTTGAAGTGCTGGAACGAATCGTGTTTGAGCGGTTCGGTTACCGCATTGCCTTCGGCGAGCCGGAGATTTTATATAAAGAGACCATAACGGAGGCTGTTGTTGGAAGCGGCCATTTTGAACCGCTGAAGCATTACGCGGAGGTGCACCTCCGGCTGGAGCCGGGAGAGCGGAACAGCGGCATCGTGTTTGCCAATGCGTGCCATCCGGATATGCTGCCGGTCAATTATCAGCATCTGGTTGCCCAGCATGTTGGCGAGAGGGATCATCACGGGCTGCTTACAGGTTCGCCTGTCACTGATCTCAAGATTACCCTGTTGAAGGGACGGGCGCACAACAAGCATACGCATGGCGGCGATTTCAGGGAAGCCACGTATCGCGCTTTGCGACAGGGGCTGGAGAAAACAACCAGTCTGCTGTTGGAGCCATACTATCATTTCAAGGTAAAGGTGGATGCCGAGTTTATCGGACGGTTAATGTCGGATTTGACCCAGGCCAAAGCAAGCTTCGATCCTCCGGAAACGGTGGGAGACAAGATAACGGTCACGGGATCGGCACCCGTATCCACCATGATGAAATATGGAATGGAATTAGCGGCGTATACCAAAGGAAGAGGTACGATATCGCTGGTATACGGCGGATATGACCGGTGCCATAACGAGGCAGAGGTCATTGAACGCAAAGGATACGACAAGAACGCAGACCCGGAATACAGCTCCTCTTCGATATTCTGCGCCAAGGGAAGCGGTTATGCGGTGCCTTGGGATGAAGCGGATCGTCACATGCATGTGTGATGCGGTTAAAGAGACTAAGTAGTTAGGCAAGAGGTTCGCGGTTGTAAGGGAGTTGAAGGATTCATTCAATAAGGTGTGATTGAAAATAGCTGCGGGATTCGTGTATGTACATGCCGGTTCATGAAGAGGATCTTCTCGAAAAGAACCGGGGAGAGGGTTTATTGATATCCGTAATGAGTAACGCACGCGTCATATCAAAACTTAACGCGTGCGCATACGGGAGGCGTTTATGAAGAGAGGGAGCCTTTTTCTACAGGCTGCCCGCGCGACGGCCGCATCGTCCAATACGTAATGGCGGTCGTAATCAGCATTAAGACGCCTGTCATTAAGAAGACCGAGTGAATGTTAAAGATGCCACTGATCATGCCGCCCGCGAGCGGCCCGGCCATCCCGCCGATTTGGTTGGCGGTTTGGTTGAGGCTGAACGCGCGCCCGCGGAATTCGCTTGGCGTATGTTTGACCACAAGGCCGTTGAGTGCCGGGAACACGGCACAGAAGAACGCGCCGTAAGCAAAGCGAATGGCCGAGAATGCCCAAATGTTGCTGAACAGGATCTGGGCGAGCGATCCGATTCCGCTGGCGAGCAGGCCGATCAGCAGCACCTTTTGGAACCCGATTTTATCGGCCAGGCGTCCCCAGCGGGCCGCAAACAGGATGCTGGCGATCCCGACGATGGAGAACACAAAGCCGGCAATCATCGAGGTATGCGATGAAGAGCCGCCGATCTGAGCGATATACAGCGGCAGTACGGGCTCGATCGTCATGACGGAGAACTGCGTCAGTACCGTAAGCATGAGCACGGTCATCAGCGCCTTGTTGTGTCCGGCGACCTTAAACGTGTTCATGACGGAGACGCGCTCTTTGCTGGGTACGAATTTCTCTTCTTTGACCCAGAATATGACGAGCAGCGTGGCTGCGAAGCACAGCATCCCTGCCAATCCGAATGCCATCCGGTTGCTGAACAGGGAGGCCAGGGTGCCTCCGATCATCGGACCCATGATGCCGCCGGTTGCGGTGGCCGTGGACATCATGGATAGGGCGTAGCCGACTTTTTTCTCAGGGGTATTGGTGCCTACGATCGCGATCGCGCCCGGAATAAAGCCGGAGAGAAGGCCCTGCAGCAGGCGGAGGATCAGCACTTGATACTCGTTCGTGACGAATGCCATCAGTACATAGATGACAAAGAGCACTAAGCCCGCGCGGATAATCATCGGTTTGCGTCCATATTTATCGCCGACGGCTCCCCAGAAGGGAGAGGACAAGGCGCCCGCAAAAAAAGCGGAACTGAACAGCAGTCCCGACCACAATTCCGTATGCTTGGTAACGCCGAGCTCAATCAGAAAAAGCGGGAGAAATGGTATGACCATCGAGAAGCTTGATGAAACGATAAATGAGCCGAACCATAGTATCCATAAATTCTTTTTCCAACTTTCCATGTCTTCTTCATCTCCTGATGTGCGAATTGTTGTACTCCTTCGAGCTTCGCCTCCTGTCTCTTTTAAATAAGTAATGGTGTATGTATTACATGTATCAGAAATAAGAAAGTGTAAGCTTCATGGGCTTACCCACCTTATTTTTGGAAGAACCGCTTCTTTTACATGTGGATCTTTCATTGGAGTAAGTACGTCGATAAACGTATGACTTTGCGGTCTCGATTGGTGTTCAGTCCATCCGTGCATCGGTTGAGGTCCCAACAGGGCAATCCGGATGCGGATAAAGCAAAACGCCCCCCCAATTTGGTAAACTGGAATCAACCAGACTACCGCACTAAAGCGAAAGGCGTGCAACTTCATCCTACACCACATGTTTTGGATTGGGAAGAGGCGGGGAATGGGGTTAGAGCGGTAGGCAGCTCATTTGGGGATGAGGCGGAACCGCCGATTTATCGCATGAATAAAGGGCTTTCAGGATTCCATGAGACGTGGATGCAGGATCGTAAAAATTATTTTTTGGGGAGATCTGATATGAGAGAAACGCTGAAGGATCTATATTCGAATACATTGTTCCAACAAGTGACCGACCGGTTGAAGGAGGCATATCCGGCATTCGATGCGGACCGGTTCATGACGCTGATTCATAATGAAGCCTGGGAGCAGGAGGAGTTCAAGCAGCGCATCCGGCATATTACGCTGGCCTTAACGGACACGCTGCCTGCTTCTTACCCGGAAGCCGTCGGGATCCTGAAGCAGGTGGCTCCGCATTTCAGAGGCGTGGAATACGTGTTTTTTCCCGATTATGTCGAGGTGAACGGCATGGATGATCTGGAGACGTCGATGGAAGCTTTGGCGGTATTCACGCATTCTTCCACGGCGGAGTTTGCCGTCCGGCCTTTTATCATCCGGGACCAGGATCGGATGCTGGCCCAGATGATGGCATGGGCGCAGTCCGATGACGAGCATCTGCGCCGATTGGCGAGCGAAGGCTGCAGACCGCGCCTGCCTTGGGCGCCGCAACTCCCGGCCCTGATCAAGGATCCGCGCCCGGCGCTGCCGATTCTGGAGCAGCTGAAAGAGGACTCCTCCTTGTATGTTAGAAAAAGCGTCGCCAATCACTTGAACGATATCTCCAAGGATCACCCGGAGCTTGTGTTGGAGATCGCCGCCAAATGGTATGGCAAGCATCCGCTAACCGATTGGATCGTACGTCATGCGCTGCGTTCGCTGCTGCGTAAAGGGGATATCCGGGCACTGGCTATTTTCGGATACGAGGAGCTTGAGAAGCTGGAAGGACTGGAGGTGCGCGAGCTGCGCATCAAACGTTCCGTGATTACGATGGGGGACGATTTGGAGTTCGCTTTTCAGTTAGTCAACGAAACCGGCTATCCGATGGCGCTCCGCATCGATTACGAGATCGATTATATGAAGGCAAGCGGCAAGCTTGCGCCGAAACGCTATAAATGCTCGGACAAGATTTATGCGCCGGGATGCTGGAAGGTCGAGAAGAAGCAATCGTTTAAGCCGATCTCCACCCGCCGTTTCTATTCCGGCGATCACCGCCTTCACATCGTCGTGAACGGCAAGCGGTTGGCGAGCATGGATTTTGTGCTGGAGGGTGCGGAGTAAGGAGTAGGGGGCGTTGTGCAGGACGATGTAGTGGCAAACCTGGGGGCAGATCGTGCACAGACAAACCTGTAATGGAGGAATCCTGGAACCAGTTGAAGGATTGGGACGATTCCGTTTTAAAGTTTTGTACATCGTGTGCACTGCTCCCTGTGCGCACGGTGCGTGGTCGTTGGGGCATTCCTGGAGGCTGTCGACCGCTGAGATGTTTAGGAGGTTCTGAATATAGGATTTTGAAATCCCAATACGGTATCCCTGATATAAAGGTAAAGGGAAGTAATCTCCTTAGGCAAAGAAATGAGAGTTAAGAGCACTAGCCCTGCACGGTGATCATGCGCCAGTATCAGCCACAGGATAAGTGTGGAAATCAAGTTAGCAGGTAGAAGAGAAGCCGGACTTTTGGTACACTAGATAAGTTGAAAAGCTTTCAAATGGTTTACAAACAATTGATATAGATGTCGGGTGCCCTGTTCTATGAACATAGAGTATGGCTGGCAGGATTCAATGGAAGAATAGTAGTACACAGCACGCCGGCTTGGACCGGTCTGGGAGGATATAGATGGACACGAAAGCACTACGAAGAGAAGACGTGGAGCTGCTGGCGCCGGCAGGGGATTGGGATTGCATGTGGGCCGCGGTGGCGAACGGGGCGGACGCGATCTTTTTTGGGGTCGAAAAATTTAATGCGCGCGCACGGGCGAACAATTTCCGGATGGACGAGCTGTCCGAAATTATGGCCTTTTTGCACAGTTACGGGGTTAAGGGGTTCCTGACCTTCAATATCCTGGTGTTCGAGAACGAGCTGGAGGATGCCAAGGAGCTGATCGATGCGTGCGTGGATGCCGGCGTGGACGCGGTGATCGTGCAGGATCTGGGTCTTGTGAAAATGATTCGCGAGATTTCCCCGGATTTCCCGATCCATGGCTCAACGCAGATGACGATTACGTCGCCGGAGGCCGTCGAGTTTACGAAGCCGTTTAACATGGAACGCGTCGTGCTCGGGCGCGAGAACAATCTAAAGCAAATCCAGAAGATCGGGGAGCAGGCGAAGCTGCCGATGGAGGTATTCGTGCATGGTGCGCTATGCGTATCCTACTCGGGCCAATGCCTGACTTCCGAAATGTGGGGCGGCCGGTCCGCCAACCGCGGAGAGTGCGCGCAGGCCTGCCGTCTGCCGTACGATTTGATCGTGGATGGCGAGCAAAAGCCGATGGGCGACGTTGCCTACTTGCTCTCGCCAAAAGATCTGGCCGCGATCGATCTGATGCCGGAGCTGATTGAAGCGGGCGTCACCTCGTTCAAGATTGAGGGCCGTTTGAAGAGCCCGGAATACGTGGCTAACGTCGTAAGCAAGTACCGGAAGGCGATCGACCGGTATTTTGACGGCGAGGATGCGAGACCGAGCAAAGAAGAGGTGCGTGAGCTGCAGCAGAGCTTCTCCCGCGGCTTCACCCATGGCTTCCTGGATGGAACGAACAACAAAAAGCTGGTCGAGGGCACGTTCCCGAAAAGCCGCGGCGTGTACCTCGGGCGGGTGGAGCAGATTCTGCGCGATGGAGTCGTCTGCAAGCTGGATGCGCCGCTGAAGCGCGGGGACGGTATCGTGTTTGATGCCGGGGACCCAACGAAAAAAGAAGAAGGCGGACGCGTCTACGACGTGCGCCGCAAAGGCGTCAAGCTGGAGGGCGAGGCGCAGGAAGGCTGGATCGTCGATATCGTTCCCGGCCGGAGCGACGTGGACCTGCGCAAGCTGCATGTCGGCGATCGGATCTGGAAGACGAATGATCCGGCGCTGGATAAGCGCCTTCGTCAGACGTACGAGACGGAGAAGCCGTACCGGGTATTCCCGGTACATGTGCGCGTCAGCGGCCGTCCTGGGCAGCCGCTGTCGACCTGGTGGACCGATGTGCAGAAGGGCACGACGGTCCAGGTGGATTCGGAGCTGGAACTGGAGATTGCCCAGAAGCGGCCGCTGAGCCAGGAAATCCTGGAGGAGCAGCTTGGCCGCCTGGGCGGAACGGTGTTCCAGCTTGAGGCACTTGACGTCGACCTGTACGGCGACGTCATCGTGCCGATTCGCGAGCTCAACAGCATCCGCCGCCGTGCGGTGGAGCTGCTCGCCGGCGAGCGGCCGAAGCCGCCCGTGTACGTGAAACGGGCGGTGTCGGTGTATGGCGATGCGGCTGCGCCCGCAGCGCCCGTGGCCCGCGGTGAGGCGAAGCTCACCGCGTTGTGCCGCAGCCTCCCGCAGGTGGAGGCTGCGCTTGCGGCCGGCGTCGAGATGATCTACGCCGACTTCGAGTTCATCAAGCAGTTCCCGGCAGCGGTGGAAGCCGTGCGTGCAGCCGGCAAACAGATTGCGCTGGCAACGCCGCGCATTCACATGCCGGGCGAGAACGGCTACCACAACAACATCCTGCGCCTCCAGCCGGACGCCGTGCTGGTGCGCAACACCGGTGCGCTGTATTTCTACCTGCGCCACCGGATGGAGAACCCGGGGGCGAAGCATCCCCGGCTGATCGGCGACTTCTCCCTGAACATTGCCAACCACAAGGCGGTTGATCTGTTCGTCGAAGCCGGATGCGACGCCGTCACGCCTTCCTATGACCTGAACATCCAGCAGATGGTGGATCTTCTTGGGAAGGCCGACACATCCAAGATGGAGATCGTCATCCATCAGCATCTGCCGATGTTCCATACGGAGCACTGCGTGTACTGTACCTTCCTCAGCGAAGGGACGGACTTCACGAACTGTGGACGTCCTTGTGAAGAGAGCCGCGTATCCCTGCAGGACCGGATCGGCATGTCCCACCCGGTACGGGTCGACGAAGGCTGCCGTAACACCGTGTACAATGCCATCGAGCAATCCGGCGCCGAGTACCTGGCCAACTTTATGGAGCTGGGCGTATCCAGCTACCGTGTAGAGTTCCTCGAGGAAACGCCGGAGCAAGTCCACGAGGTCATCGATCTCTACAACCGCGCCTTGCGCGGCGAGATCAGCGGCACCCAGGTGTGGAAGAAGCTGAAGGCGACCAACCAGCTTGGCGTTACGCGGGGGCAGTTGGTGAAGTAAGGAAGCAGCACGCGTATTGCGTTTATATCGAGATAATATGAAGGAGTGATGCCAAGTTAGGCATCACTCCTTTTTGCGTCGGAACGCTTCGTTTCGGCTCGTTCATGGCGGTGCTTGGATCGGTAATGGAATAGAAACCCGACGTTCGGCTCGACGATCCACCCGAAGCCGCATTTGATCCAGGACGAGGATAGCAGCCAGGTTATGACTGAGCCGAGCAGAATCAGCAGCAGCATGCCTCCCGTGGACCGGAATGCTTCGAACCAGCCCAGATGCTGCATCGTTTTGACGATGAACCCGTGAAGCAAAAAGACGTACATGGTATTCACCCCACGGTCCGTGAAGGGCGTATCCGACCTCGGAATGAGGGAGAGGACGCATAGTCCCATGATGACGGTGAAGGCGTAGGTGATCATACGGTAGAGGCCTGCATACCACGAGTCCAGGCCAAACTCCAGGTAAGGCATCGCCCCGTAGAACCAGTTGGTTGGCAGGATCGGCGATATGACGTACAGCAAGGCAAATCCGGCGGAGAGCAGGATGATCGATAGCAGTTGAAATGGCCGGGCCTTGATGGCCTCCAGCCATTCCCTTTTGAAAACATATCCGACGAGAAAAAAGGGCAGGAAGTACAGCGTGCGCGAAATGCTTGCATAATAGTCGACATCGATCGAGTACCCGAGCATGATGGACATCGCGAAACAGACGACGAGTGGGTATTTGAGCATCAGCAGGTACGGCAGAAGCATTTTCCACAGGATCATGCTGAACAGGAACCACAGGATCCAATTGGGGTAAAAGTACGTGAAGTCGAGCCGATCCAAGCCTTGCATGTAGTAGTCGAACAGGGTATAGAGCGTCTCAAATATGAAATACGGCACGACCAGTCCCGACAGCAGGCCGACGTATTGTTTGGGGGATTGAATGCACTTGGCGAAATAACCGGCAGCAAAAATAAACAGCGGCATATGAAACGAGTAAATGAACTGATAGATCGCTCCCATCGCTGCTTCACCGTTAAACGGCTCGATGAGATGCCCCACGACCACCAACAGGATCAGTATGAATTTGAGGTTATCGAAATAGGCGTCTCTCTCTTTCATCAGCAACCAGCTCCTTTGGCTTTTTGGTCCATCGAAGTTTCGTACTAGTATATCGGAGGGGTCTTGGTCATTTCCATGGATAAAAATGGATTAGGCTATCTTAAATTATCGGATTCAGTTTGTGAAAGCTGTGCCGGCAACCGATAAAAGACCGAGGGGGTCATTCTGGGCTGTTATGGGAGAGGAATTTAGCATGACCACGATCATCGCAGTCTTGTCGAGCCATGTTTTTGAGTATGAGGTGGTAACGGTATTGCTCCCAGATTACAAGGAGACGTACTCGGCCTTTACGCTGAAGCTGCCTAACTTTGACAAAAACCGATTTTAATGTCGAACGACCATTCGGAACATGCTACAATAACATCATTGGGAAAAATGCGGAAATGGAGACGATAGTTAGAAATGAATATTCGAAAAGCGATCATACCAGCAGCGGGTCTTGGCACGCGGTTCCTGCCAGCCACAAAAGCGATGCCGAAAGAGATGCTACCCATTGTGGACAAGCCTACCATCCAATACATAATTGAGGAAGCGGTAGCTTCCGGCATTGAGGATATTATTATCGTGACGGGTAAAGGGAAACGGGCGATCGAGGACCATTTTGATTCCTCATTTGAACTTGAACATAATTTGGCTGAGAAAGGGAAGTGGGGGCTTCTAGAAGAGGTGCGGAAGCCATCGGACATGGCCGATATCCATTATATCCGGCAGAAGGAGCCCAAAGGTCTGGGACATGCTATATGGTGTGCGCGCAAGTTCATCGGGGACGAGCCGTTTGCTGTGCTGCTCGGCGACGACATTGTAGAGTCTGAGGTCCCTTGCCTGAAGCAGATGATGAGGGTCTATGACACCTATCAATCTACCATTGTGGGGGTTCAACCGGTACCCTGGGATGAAGTGGACCGTTACGGGATCGTAGATGGACTTCAAAAATCAGAGCGAATCTATGAAACATCGAGACTGATAGAGAAGCCTTCCCGTGCCGAGACACCATCGAACCTGGCTATCATGGGCCGTTATATTTTGCCACCGGATATCTTCGATTTGCTGGAGAATCAGGAGGTCGGGAAGAACGGCGAGATCCAGCTGACCGATGCTCTGTCTAATTTAGCCCATCGGAGTCCAATATTAGCTTACAACTTTGAGGGTATCCGCCATGATGTTGGGGAGAAAATGGGCTTTATTAAGACCAGTCTACACTATGCTCTCCAGCGTGAGGATTTAAGAGAGGATTTATTAGCTTATATGAGTAAAGTAATGGAGAAAGTGAGATAGCCTAATAGGCAAAAATATAGCGGGTGTGTTCCGGTTGATGCTGACCTACCGAACGCAACCCGCTATTTTATTTAGAATTGAAGAACCGACAGCTGCTTGATGTTTTGTTCCGCATTTGGATCAACTTGTTTTAACTTCTCAAACAGCACTTCGTCGCTCTGGCCTTGTTTCTGGAGCGCAGCGAGGTACCATCTAGCAATCTCTTGCGCAGTTTGCTGAGACAGGTCATCCTGGATGCCTATCTTAAGCGCGTTTGCCGACTGTTCCGGTTGATTCATCATGAAGTACATTTTGCCTGCATGGAGGATCATATCGGGTGTGTTTTCAAAGGGACGACCTTGCAGCTGTCCTTCCGGTAGTGTAGCTAAATGCTGGATGCCTTTCTGAACCTCGTCGTATGCCTCAGTTGCTTGCTTAAAGTACTTGTCTTTCGTTAACGTGTCTCCAGTGCCAAGTGCCTTCATGCCTAGATCATAACCTTTATTGACTATCTGTTCGGACCAGTCAATGTCCCACTTAAATTTATGAGCGTTATTTATAAGTATTTCATAAGCCTGTTCGGGCTCCTGCTTCATTTCATAACTTTCGATTAGACTCTTGAGCATGGATTTATTATAAGGCTCATCTTTTAATGCCTTGTTAAGCAATGCAACCGAAGCGTTATAAAAATTCTCATCTTGATTTTGCTTATACACGGTCTGATAGAGTGATGCGGTTATCAGTACCGAGTCGGGATGACTCGAGCGTATGCTCAGATCTTTATCAAGGTGAGCCTTAATTTCCTCAAAGGAACTGCTGACCTGAACGACTCTGCGTGCCTCCATTCCCGAGTCCGCAGCTTGTACATACCGGATGGATGTAATCATGACGAGAATAGCGGAAAGCCCGACAATTGCACTATATAAAGCTCTAGCAGTCGAATCTTTGAGGCTCCATTTTTCCATTGATTTATTATCCATTACAGCTGCCATTCCGCCTAGTCCTAGGAATACAAGAATCCCCATAAACACATAACTCATGTTAAAGTCCAAAATACTATGAATCAAAATGGAAAGGACGATGATGAGATAAAGGAAGTGACTATTGCGTTCATCTTCACTGCCTTTGATATAACCTCTGATATACTTATAGAAGGCATACAGAATAAACGACATGAATATGATAAATCCGACAATTCCGACCTCGATCAAGTACTGTAAAAAAAAGTTATGCGCTTGACGGCTTGTATATGGGTTGTTCTGATATTGCTCATAGAGTGAAGCCCACGCTCCGCCACCAGCTCCGATAATTGGATAATCTGCAAGCACCTTCATAGCATCTTTATAGAAAGTAAAACGTTCCAGAACGCTGTGCTGATTAAAGTTAATATTCTCTAGTCGGATGCTAATGTTTTGCGGCAGAATATTTTTCAAACCAGTACCAATGAATAGGAAAATCAGCAGGCCCCCAATTATAACGGAACCAAGAGGAATCCAGAGGTTGGATGTCTTTTTAGAGGACCAACTGCCTAAAGCTTGTTCAAGTTTAGGAGCGATAAAACTTTGCATAACCCATCCGAGGAGTCCTACAATAGCGGACGCACCGAGCAAAATTCCCCAGCCCTTAAGGGCACCAATGCTGCTAAAAGCTTCATTTAAACTCAACCCTAATTCTGTTACGGGTTTGGAAATGATCAGTGAAGCCACACCAGCGATGCCGCAGTACAGGATCCACAATAATTGTTTAGCCGGCTTCAGGAATAGGAGTAACAAAACAAACACAACAGGTAACATCACCAGACCGCCTCGAGACAATGTCAAGAGCAGCGATACTATGATGGGTACCAACATGAAGCTATGAAAGGCTTGCCCGTACCATTTTCGTGACGTCGTAACAAAAAAGACTGCCGCGAAAAGGAATGCCATTAGAAATGCCGCATAAGTATTGGCGTACTGGAATACGGAAGTGAGACGCAAACCATTGGAGTCGGTCATGACTGCATGGGTGTAGGTGCCGTTTAAAACGGTATTGGAAAACCATTTCGCTATTGCACCTGCGGTCTTGCCTTGCCCAAACCAATGGAGTAGACCGAAACCAACAATTAGATATGCTACAGCCATAATCGTGCTTTGAATGATTCGGTTTCCTAAATTGTCACGGAGTACGTACATTCCAATGATAAACATAATGGCGTAGATACAATTAATGATAACCATATTCATGGCAAGAACATGGGAGGCAGCGCTAATGAGCGAGAGTATGTAAGTTAAGGGAAGTAAAAGCACACCCACAGCCAGCCAATCTCTCTGATCTTTTAATTGGATGCTTTTATAGGAATGAGCAATCCAGAGAAATATTAATAGACATGCTAAGATTGCAGACCAGAAAATCGGATTCTCAAATTCCAACATTTGTCCATTAAATAGAGCTGTTTGGAACGGTGTCCAAGCTAGAAACAGCATAATTCCTGATATTAACACCCAAAACAAAGCCGATCTTGTCTCACCGTTCCTCGACGCGGCGGCTTTTTTACCGTACACTGGATTCGACAACGTAATTAGCTCCTTTTCTTGTAGATACGACAATATTTTAGCATAACTCTAGTAATAGAGACCACTTATATGGAAATTAGGTGTCCGCTTCATTTAAGATGATTGAATTGCACCCCTCATGCAGATAGAAAAAAATAATAAAAATTCGTTAATGGGCCTTCCCTGAATTCCATAGGGTCCCTGCACTAGGAAATTTCCCCCGAAAGAAGGTGCTCTATAAGCTGACCGGGTGAAGAGAGTTGTCTGGATGGAGGGAGTTCGAGGGGCTCATATCTAAACCTGGGGGTAATGCCAGAAGGACAGGGCGTCTGCAGTGATGCAGAGTCAGAAGGGCTTGAGGAGATTGCCAAGCCGTAGCGAACGTGGCTGCCCGAATTGCGAACCGGTCAGCCAAAGATAGCGAGCTGGCACTTTTACGAAGAGAATTGTTAAAATCGCGCCAATGAAACTCAACTTTTCTATTTAATACTATGATGGTATGATTTAGAAAAATGAGTAGATGTGATGGAGGCGTAAATTTAGTGATTAGAGAAAGTGAATATATAAAAATTATAAAAAAAGGCGAAAGTTTACCGACAATACTTTCCTTTTCTTCTCTCGACACTAAACCTGGCACGTTTAAACCTTACAATATTTTATTGAATGAAGATGCGAACATTGTATTTATCAATGGTAAGGGTAATACTTGGTATCAGGATGGCATAATAGGAGTCTCAGATAATCCAGAAGAAGCAGCATCGTCTCTTGTTAAGTATGCACGTGAAATCGGAAATGGAAGTGCTGTTACTTTTGGTAGTTCAATGGGAGCTTATGGTGCTATTTTATATGGAATATTAGGTAAAGCAGATGGATGCTATACGTTTGGACCAGAAATAAAATTGAACATGCCGAAAAGCAGGACTGAAAAGTATTTACCACCTATTGAAATAAAGTTTCCTGACTTGAGATTACTTAATTCAAATAATGACATTCCAATAATTATTTATGCAAGTGAACACGATGAAATTGATTTAATCTCTATCTCACAAGTTATGGATCAAAAAAATGTCAAGGTTTTTCCTGTTAATGGGTGCACACATCCTGGAATAAAACGTGAATTAGTTGTTGGGTGTGTTGCACGATTCGCAAAAACAGGTGCGATTCCAATGCAGGAACAAAAAAACATTGATGTTGATTTGATTAACGAACTATATAAGTTATATTGCAAAAAAGTGAGTTCGAATTTTGACGGTTATTTACATGAATTAGAAGTGCTTAATGAAAAGACAAACGGCGAGAATTTTCTTGTTATGCTAAGGCTTGCTGAAGAATTGAAACGGGTAGGTAATTTAACAACTTCTAATAATTTGTATAAGGAAATTATCAGTAAACATCCGTATTCGTTTGAGGCATATGAAGCACTAGGGGACTCAACTCTCAATTCACTAGAGGAGAGGATTTCATACTTGCAGAATGCCATTGCAATAAATCCAATGGGCAGACTTCAGTTGAAGGTTGCTAGAGTTGCTTTTGAAAATATGGATTACGATGTATCGTACAATGCGTACATTAAGGCAGTTAAAGTTTACCCGAACGATAGTAATGTTTGTAAGGAGTACGAGACTGTAAAATCTATATTAAATAAATAGCATCAAAGAAAAAGGAAGAGCCTAAGGTTATATTATTTGGATGTGACAATTCATAGTAATTTCGTTCGTTGCTTCATAGTTGGATACTACGCAACAAGCTCCGTTAATAACGGGGCTTATTTGCTTTGGAGATGATACCTTGATAACCATCCTAAACCAATCACATCAACCTCTGGCTATCTTAGTGGGTTATTTCAATGACGAAATCCTCGAACAGATCAACGGCTCGTATACGCTTAATTTCTCGGTTTACCTGTGTGTAGCACCCATCGTGATTGCCGGCTGTTCAAGCTCATTTCTAAATTAAGTCGCTTTATCACGCGCTCGAAAGCTTTTTGGAATTCTGATTGAACAATCTGCATCTGCCGGTTGATTGCAGCCATTGGTTTATTGAGTCCGGTATCATCAAAGGATATCCTCGCAATAAGATCGCCAGCTTCGATATATTGCCATTGACTCACCTCCCTACAACCAACCAATGGTATCCGCTGGTATTGTTTTTGGTTTGTTTCCATGTCGAAGCAATTCAAAATAAAAAAGGATGTCCATTCCGTCAATATCCGGCAATGTCCATCCCTGCTGTAACAGGCTTAAATATAACTCCTTGGTTGAATCTTGCGATCTTCGTCCGCTAAGGTGTTTCGCCTCAACACCATCATAAAAATCAAGCGTAAATTGCTTGCTAAACAAATCCACTTAGGATTTCAAGTATGTTTGTGAAAGCTTCTGTTATTGTACTTCCCCATTTGTCCCAAAACTTTTTATAGTTCCAAATATGCTTTTTGCAAGTATCTTCAGGAATTCCCATGCGGCATTTAAATCGTTTCGTACTGTTTCGTTATTGTTGTACAAATACGTTAAGCCAGTCACTAACGCTGCCACATAAGCAATGACTATTCCTATCGGTCCTGTCAATGCAGTAAGAAGCGGTTGCAACATGCTAAACCCTGCTGATATTTGAGTGAGGCAAGAATCCGATCAACAACGTGATCGGGCCGATAATTAATGCCAGTGCAGCAGCACCGTCTATTGCAATAAAGGATTTAACGGAGGGTGTCAAGGCGTTGAACCAATCCACCGCTTGTTGTAATCCGGTTGCTATATTGCGTATTAGAGGTAGTAGCACATTTGAACCACGCACAGAAAAGGGACGAAAGACATACACGCAGAATTTTATCAGTGGTCGAATGTTCCGGCGAACGATAGAAATCCAAAAGCTGTTTCGGGTGAACGATGAAGGTAAACCGGCCTGAAACTGGGCCAAAAACAGAAATAAAATCAATTCTACCTACTACTAATACCCACAACATTGCCGTCAAATTCCCCCTCGTCCTCGACGCTGTCGCTTTTTTCCCGTATACTGGATTCGACACGTATTTATTTCTTTTGCGCTTAATACTTGAATTGTTTTGTCATAGTGATGGAGTTTTTGTCTAAAGTTGAAAGTTGAAAAACCTACCAATAAGAAAAATTGTCTACGACTAATCTAAAATTATAGAAAATTATTATAAAGGTGGAATTTTAAGATGAAAAAAGTCAATGTAGCTGCAAATGTAACACTTGCGAATGATTTACCATTCGCATTATTTGGAGGCCCGTGTGTTATTGAATCCGAATATGTGGTTATGCATCTTGCTGAGCAAATCCAGAAAATCACTCAAGAGCTGAATATTCCATACGTATTTAAAGCTTCCTTCGATAAAGCTAACCGTTCTTCCGGAATCTCTTTCCGCGGACAAGGACTGGAAGAAGGGGTTAAAATACTTCGGAAGGTTAAAGAAACGTTTGGCGTGCCAGTTGTTACTGATATCCATGAATCATATCAAGCTGAACCAGTTGCGGAAGTCGCAGATGTACTGCAAATTCCTGCTTTTTTGTGCCGTCAAACAGATCTGCTTGTTGCGGCGGCGAAAACAGGGAAAACGGTTAACGTAAAGAAAGGACAATTCCTAGCTCCGTGGGATATGACCAACATCGTCAAAAAGCTGGAGGAATCCGGAACAACCAAAATGTGTTTGACAGAGAGAGGAAGCAGTTTCGGGTATAATAATCTCATTGTTGATTTCCGTGGGCTTGAAGTAATGAAGGGACTTGAATATCCGGTTATTTTTGATGCCACTCATAGCGTACAGATCCCAGGAGGGAATGGAACCACTTCTGGTGGACAGAGAGAGCATGTCCCTACTTTATCAAAGGCAGCTGTTAGCGTAGGGGTTGCAGCGATGTTTATGGAAATTCATCATGATCCTGACAATGCATTGAGTGATGGTCCAAACATGGTGCCACTTCATCAGCTTAAAGATTTGTTGTCTCATTTGCAGCAGTATGATCAGATTACAAAGGGACTTTAAAATTATGAATCCAACGATAAAATTAGTTTGTTGTGATGTCGATGGAACAATGACAGATGGGACAATATTTATTGGAACCGAGGGAGAGGTTTTCAAAGGATTTAATGTAAAGGATGGAATGGGAATTGGCTTGGCTAGACAAAAAGGAATACAATTTGCGATTATTACCGGGCGCCATTCAGATATTGTCTCCATCCGTTCTAAGGAACTTAATATAATGGAAGTGCATCAAAATTGCATTGATAAGTCAGAAATTGTAAGAATGTTAAAGGATAAATATAATTTGGCCAAAGAAGAAGTAGCATTTATCGGCGATGATGTAAATGACATTGTAGTTAAAGAGGAAGTAGGACTGTTTGTCGTAGTAAAAGATGGCCATAAAAAAGCCAAAGCTATGGCTGACATCGTCCTTGATACTGAAGGTGGAAAAGGAGCGGTTAGGGAATTTATCGATCGGTTTGTCCTCGACGACAGTATTTGAATGGGGGAACATTTTGTGCTTACGGATCTTTCGAAAATAACGAAGGAAATGATACTGGACAAAGCTGGGGCATTGCTGGAAGAAGAAGCAAAGGCAATTCAAGAAACTCAAACTTTGTTAGATGGGTCATTCATAGAAGCGGTAATGCTATTAAAAGATTGTACTGGAAAAGTGGTTATAACCGGGATCGGTAAATCGGGGCATGCAGCCAGAAAAATGGCTGCCACTATGGTTAGCCTTGGAATTTCCTCGGTATATCTCCATCCGGCTGAAGCGATTCATGGTGACTTAGGCATAGTTCAAATGAATGATATTGTTATTGGTATTAGTAAAAGCGGGAGTTCAAAAGAACTGATTACGATATACCCGGCTATTAAAAACCTGGGGGCCAATCTTATTACTATTACCTCTAATTCGGATTCAAAAATGGCAGAATACTCTGATATTGTGCTGAAAATTGGCAACAGCAAAGAAGCGGGTCATTTAAATCTTGCACCGACCTCCAGTGTAATCGCAACATTGGCTTTAGGAGATGCTATAGCTACTATTGTGGCTGAATTAAGAGGATTCGATGCTGAGCAGTTTGCCGTTTATCATCCGGGTGGTGCACTGGGTACTATTTTGACTTTAAATGTAGAAGACCTTCTTTCAGAAAATAGCTATTCAGCAGTTCAGGAGACAGATACATTCAAGGAAGTGCTTATCGAGTTAACTTCTAAACGGCTCGGGGCAACTGTTGTGATGAATGGTGATAGTGTTGTTGGTATTATTACGGATGGGGATTTGAAAAGACTGTTGGATCAGTATCAAGAAAGATGTTTTACTTTGTTAGCTCAAGATATTAAAGTACCTTATCCAATAATAATTCAGAAGGGAACAAAGGTAAGAGATGCTATTAAGCTGATGGAACAAGGTGAAAGAGCGATATCGGTTGTTCCCATAATGGATGGAGATATTTATATTGGAACCATGCGAGTTCATGATGTATTAAAAGGGTTGTAGCGATTTATTAGTACACGAGATATAAATATTGAATTTTTATTTTTTCTGAGAGGGATAAGAAAATGATTCTAAAAAATATTAGAACCTCGGGGGTTCTGAAGAATGTGAATAAAGGAAAATTAGGTGTTATAATTCCTTTTCGATATTCTCCTTCACGTGTTGATTCACTAGAAAGAATCAGCAAATTATTTGAAATAAAAAGACCGATGGAAGTGTTAATGTACCTAGTTGATTCAGGTTCTGAAAAAAACATATCTAAAAGAGTTGAAGAGCTCTGTATTAAACATAAAGTAGAATATATTTATGTTGATTCGAAAAATGAACTTTTTTCCATAGGTAAGGCTCGTGATATTGGAGTGATTTTTGCTAATACTGATTTTGTTACATTTCAAGATATAGACTATTTACCTTATGAGGGCTTCTATGACCAACTACTAATGGAAATAGAGAATGAAGACTTGCCTATCAAACAAAATGATTTCCTAGTAATACCAATTTTGTTTCTTACAGAGCAGGGAAGCCTTGAATATGTAAACACGCCAGTCGATAAAAGAAGGCAGGTATTTTTAAATTATTATTTACATAATGAGAATGATAAAATCCAATTTTATGCCCTAAGTTCCTCAATATTAATTCACCGCCTGCAATATCTCTCTCTTGGTGGACACAATAACACGTTTCGGGGGCATGGATTTGAGGATTTTGAGTTGTTACATAGGGCTTCTACTTACTCGAATAAATTCCCTCGTCCACAAAAATATTATGAAGATATGAAAAAATGGTCGAGTAGTTCCTATGAGGGTTTCCGAAGTATGTTTAGGCTATATGGCGACATATTGATGATGAAAGGGGTTTTTTTATGTCACGTTTGGCACCCGACAAAAACCCTTGAAAAAAGCTATACGGGAGCAAATAAAAGAAATGCTCAGCTACTAAAAGATTCTATGCAAGCATTTGATAATAAAAGAGAAGCCCCTCAGCCATTGCCTGACATATATAAAGGGAAAACACTAGCACTGGGAGAGCCTAATAGTAATTTTTACAAGTCTATACAACATGCGATGCCTCATTTTGGAATCATAGAATATAAATCTGAGTTTGAATTTGACAATATTAATCAGTTTATTGAGTTTTTTGAGGTGAATAAATTTTCGCGAGCGCTTATGCCAAACCCCTATGGAAATGAGAAAAGACTGTCTATCTACCATGCTCTCAAAGAACGTGATATGAATTTCGTTGTTATGGATAGAGGAGCATTACCTGATTCCGTATTTTTTGATAATAAAGGATTTAATGCTGAAAGTTCTTCTTATGACCCAAAGTTGTGGGATGTTGAACTTAGTCCAACGGAGATAGATTTTGTTGACAGGTACATGGATCAACAAAGAACGAGTGATAGTGCACTCGAAAAACAGGGGATGCGGTTAGGATCAGATACACTAGCGGAGAAATTATATATCTCACCTTATAAAAAGGTGTTATTCATACCGTTTCAGAGACCATCAGATACAGTGATAAAGTATTTCTCTGGTTCTGTCCCAAATATGGATTGTTTTCTTGATTTTGTCGACAAAGTTGCTGCAAATTTGTCAGAAGGATGGGTAGTTTTGGCTAAAAAACATCCTTTAGAAACAGAACAGACCTGTTCAGAAAAAATTATACTTGTTGATGAATCGACACATATCAATGACTTGTTAGAATTATCCGACGCAGTACTTTTAATTAATTCTGGCGTGGGGGTTTTATCAATGATATATGGAAAACCTGTACTATATGTTGGAGAAGTATTTTATGGTCATCCAGAAATAAACCGCCGCGTAAAGACTCCAGAGGAGGTGGTTAGTACTCTTGAAAACTTGTTTGAAGTAAATATGGAAAAAGTGGGGAGATTTATTTACTATCTTGTGAAGAGGTTTTACTCTTTTGGAGAAACAGAGAATAAGCTTGTCCGACAGGACGATGGTAGCTTTTTTAATGTGACTAGAAATATTAATTTTTATGATTTGAAAATTCCTGGAGACGATATAAGAAGATTTTGTGTGCGTACAAGTCCGGAAATTGGATATAACTCGCCCTTGTTTGATAGATATAGATTTTTTTTGGAAAACAGGAAAGAAAGTAGCAAGAAAATAAAGCAACTTGTTAAAAGTGAATCAAAAATTACATGGGGATTACGTCAGTTTAAAAAGCTTTTCCTCGACCCAAAGAAATTTAAAAATGACTTTAATAGATGGATGAAAAAACGTAAAAAGTAGAATTACAAGGATATTTTTCAGCAATAACGAATCAGGTCGCAAGGAGAAAAACTAATGTTATCTCAAGTCTTTAACGACTTTCTAAAGTACAAGGACTATTTCTCATATAATGTAAAAGTAAATCTGCGTTTAAAAGTCTCTAATACACTATTGGGGTATTTTTGGTGGTTGCTTGATCCACTGCTTCATATGCTAGTATATACCTTCATAGTAGTGTTCATTTTTAAGCGGGGAGAGCCCGATTTTCCTATATTTGTGTTTTGTGGTCTTTTAAGTTGGAAATGGTTTAGTTCAACCATTAATTATAGTGCAAGTTGTATAAAATCTAATAGTGGTATATTGAATCAGGTTTATGTGCCTAAGTTTCTATTCCCTTTGCAAGAAAACACGGCAAATTTAATTAAGTTTCTGTTTGGTTTTATCATTCTTATTGTAATGCTCTTTTTCTTTAATATAGTGCCTACACTTCATTTTCTCGAGATAATTCCGATTGTAATTTCTAATTATCTATTTATCTTTGCTGTTTCATTATCCCTAACTCATTTTGGTGTTTTTATAACTGATATAAAAAATTTTTTGGCTCATTTTACACGCATTTGGTGGTACGTTTCTCCTGGTATGTATAGTTTGAGCATACTTCCCGAGGAATATAGGTGGGTGTTTTGGTTAAATCCGAATACTGCTTTCTTTGAGAGTTATCGCAATGTAATTATGTATAGTAAATCCCCCCACTATACCTCTTTACTTATTTGGGATGTAATTAGTTTAGTTATTGTTTACGTAGGATTACGTATAATTTATCGATATGACCGTAATTACACCAAAATTGTTTAGCAGGAGCAATATTGTATGGAATATATTATAGAGGTTGAAAACTTAAACCTTAATTATCGCTTTATAAAAAGCCTTAGTTTTAAAGAATGGGCAATTAATTCTTTCACGTTAGGTAAGAAAGAATCAAAAACAAAGACTTTCAAGGCTTTGCAAAACGTTTCCTTTAAAATAGAAAAAGGGAAAACGGTTGGTATAATCGGAGAAAATGGTGCTGGGAAATCCACTCTATTAAAAGTACTCGCTAATGTTTATGCACCCGATGAAGGTAATGTGAAGATTAATACCGATTCTGTGTCGTTGCTTACCTTAGCTACAGGTTTTAAATCCGAACTTTCAGGGTTTGAAAATATATATATTAATGGTTTGTTATTAGGGCTTAGTAAAAAGCAACTTGATGAGAAATTTAATGAAATTGTTGCTTTCTCGGAGCTCGGTGATTTCTTGGCCAATCCTGTTCGCACGTTTTCCTCAGGTATGAAATCTAAATTGGCCTTTTCGATTGCATGTCATGTTAATCCGGATCTTTTATTTATTGACGAAGTCTTTAGCGTCGGTGACGCGAGATTCAGGAAAAAAAGTAGCGCGAAAATTAAGGAATTAATCAATTCTGATCGAACCGTTGTTATGGTTTCCCATAGTGAAGAACAAATTAAAGAACTATGTGATGAGGTCATTTGGCTTGATAAAGGTAAGCTAATTGCACAAGGGGATACAGAGGAGATTTTGAAGGAATATAATGCATTTTCTAATCGTTAATGCTTTGGTAATTCTACCTGACAGGATGTGGTTACAATAAATGTTTTCATTTCCAGTATGGGAAATGTCGAGTTTGGTATCCCCGTTTTGCTTAAAAGCTTAACCGATGAATTTGCCAAACGACAATGTAGATGCTTCTATTTTTCAATTCCATATGGAAAAGGCATCGATGGTGACGAAGAACTTTATAATAAGTTAGAAATTAACGCAGAGCGGTTTGATTTGTCTAATAATAAGAATCTTTGGACTTATCATGAATACAAGCTTTATTCTGAGGACGAAATGAAAGATATGATAAGGCTGAACCTTGATATAGCTAGAATAAATAGAGGTTTAGACAGGACTCAACAATACGAAAACGAAGTTAAAAGTTATCTTGAAGGCATTCGTGAAGCAGACCAGCATTTTGGTATTGATCTATTTATTGTTTGGAGTATGCGTCTGCGGGAACGGACCATTTATCATTATGCTAGGAAGCATAATATTCCTATTTATATTTTTGAGCACGGGTATTTTCGACCGTTTACACTTACAGTTGATTCGCGAGGAATCAATTATGAAAATTCATTACCAAGATCAAGTGATTTCTATTTGAATACAGCATATAATGAGGAGCGCCTTCAACAATATTTATTATCTCCTGAGACTGCTGTGAAAGATGAACAGGCTCACAAAAAATATAGGGAGATTTGTGATACCCATCGTCTTATTGAGGATTCCTCCAAAAAAAGAAAAATAGGATCCCGGTTGATTAATAAACTAAAAAATGGAAGTGTCATTTATTCGATAGAACGACAAATTAAAAAATATACAATACAAACTTTGGAAAACAGACAGGTTAATTATAAACTGAAATCTTGTAATCGAATATCAGAGCGGTTGATTAGCTCGGGGGAGCAATTTATATTTGTCCCCTTTCAGCTTCAAACCGATACGCAAACCGTTTTGTTTTCTCCTTATATCAAAACAATGAAGACACTCGTTGTTTTGATGTCAGAGGCTGTAGAAAAATACAACGAGAAGAATGAAGCGAATATAAATGTCGTATTCAAACCGCATCCTTTGTACAAAATTAAAGAGCCAGACATGAATATCCTTGAAATCTTAAAAGTATGCAAGAAGTATAAAAATAGCTATTTTAACACGACGATAAGCACGACTAATCTTATTGATCAAAGTTATTTTGTTGCAACAATTAATTCTACTGTAGGTATTGAGGCTCTTACCCGAGGAAAGAGAGTAATGACGCTTGGACAGGCCTTTTATAACATAGAAGGAATAACTCATTATGTGAATCATCAAGATAAGCTTGCGGATGGTATCTTTCAGACAATTCATAAGCCTTACAATGAAAAGTTAATCAAGCATTTTTTATATTATATTAGATTTCATTATTTTTCAGAGATATTCTATTTACATCCGGATTCAGCTTCAGTTGAACGTCTGGTAGACCGAATTATGAACAATATGAGACTTTGACTGCAGAGCATTGAAGCTAAGGAGAGAATTAGGATGATCGGTATATATTCGAAGGGAATTTCTAATATTCCTTTTTTAGAATCCTTCCTGAAGGATGAGGTGGTACTAAACCCAAAGAGTTCATGTTCTTTGAACTTTATTGCGGGGTGGGGGAGGAAGGAAAGTGCTGCTCAGGCAATACAAAAGGCTAAAAAGCGTGGAGTCCCCTATCTTTCACTAGAAGACGGCTTCATACGTTCTATAGAATTAGGCGTTCATGAGGCTCGACGTTTGTCGTTAATTGCGGATCCGATTGGAATATATTACGATGCTACAAGCCCCTCCCGTTTAGAAGAGATGCTAAATCATGATGTATTCCCTGAAGAGCTGTTAAACGAAGCCGCACAATGCATTGAATTTATAATAGAGCATAAAATAAGTAAATATAATCATACAGATAATACTTTTATACCGAAAAATTATACAAAAAAAAATATTTTATTGATCGATCAAACTGCGAATGATATGTCTGTTGAGCTTGGGTTGGCAAATGAAGAGTCATTTAAACGGATGTATGAGTATGCGCTTGCAACCTATCCTGATGAGAATATCTACATAAAGGTGCATCCTGATGTGATTGCTCAGAAAAAGAGGGGTTACTTGTCCGAAATCCCCCCCAATTCCTTAATTTGCGTCATATCTGAAGATATTAACCCCGTTGATTTATTATCTCACATGGATCATGTAATGGTAGTCACTTCCCAACTTGGCTTTGAAGCATTAATGCTTGGAAAGCGGGTTTCTTGTTTTGGTCTTCCCTTCTATGCTGGATGGGGGTTGACTGATGACCAACTAGAAAGTGATAGAAGGACTAAAAGTCGATCTCTTTTGGAGGTATTTGCAGCTGCTTATTTGCGCTATCCCTCTTACATTCGTCCGGAAACGGGTATACCTGGCCGTTTGATGGATGTTTTGCAATATATTGTATTGGAAAAGCAGAAGGATACGAGAACGAAAATATATAACGCAGTAGGCATTCCAAAATGGAAGAGGCAATTTATCAGGCCTTTTTTTAATAATAATGAAAGTATTCATTTTTTGACCTCTCAGGAAGCTAGGCCGACATTAGAAGATGAATCTAAAGTTGTTGTTTGGAGTTACCAATCAGCAAAAATGATCGAAGGATACCCTGATTCGCGTATTGAGAGGATCGAAGATGGATTTTATCGCTCAGTCGGGTTAGGTTCCAATTTTCATGCACCTTGGTCCTTGATAAAGGATGACATTGGGATGTATTTTAATCCCCAGTCACCCAGCCGACTGGAAAAGATATTGAATATTTGGGAGTTTGACGAGATCGATTTGGAGGAAGCGCGCCTTATCCGTGAATACATTTTAGAACATCAACTTTCTAAATATAACGTTGACGTAGGGAAAGAGTTGATACTAAACATTAGGGAACGGCAGAAGATACTGTTTGTACCGGGGCAAGTTGCAGACGATGCATCCATTTTATATGGATGTACAGGTAGTATTCGTTCCACCGAGGGACTTTTGAGGTATTTACGAGAAACATTCCCGGATGCGTTTATTTTATTTAAGCCTCATCCTGATGTGGTTAAGAGAAATAGACAGGGAGTTTATTTGGATGAAGACGTAGCCCATCTTTGCGATCAAGTTGAAACGGAAGCCAGTGTACTGCAGTGTATAGAAAAGGCCGATGAAGTTCATACCCTGACTTCACAAAGCGGCTTTGATGCCCTACTAAGAGGGAGAAAGGTTTATACTTATGGCGGACCCTTTTATGCCGGTTGGGGACTAACCTCGGATTTTAGTGAGTTTCCGAGAAGAAATCGAAGATTAAGTATAGATGAATTGGTGGCAGGGGCGCTTATTTATTATCCAAAGTACTTTAACTGGGACTTGAGGCAGCAGACGGATTGCCGTTCCGTTCTAAGAAAGTTGGTTGCACAACGGGAGGGGAAAAGTCGACGTGTGTACACAGGACTCTTGGATACGAATAAAACAAGGTGGCTTCGTCGATATTTGTATCTGTCACGAGAAATTTTAGGGTTAGGTAAATAGCAAATGAGTAATCAAACAATCTGTTTCTTTCCTATTGTCCGTTATCAAGCCGAATTATTCTGTAAACTTGCAAGTATGATGCTTAGTGCTGGAATTATAAACAAGGTACTATTTATTTGTCCATCGGTGAGCAGTTTTGAATATGTTAAAAATAAATACCCTTGTTATTTAACAGCTGATTTACTTGCACAAATTGATGTTTCTAATGATAACCAAGATTACAACGATGAAACCGGCGGTTTCAATTTATTTGAGCTTAAGAAATTTAAAGTTGAGAAAGAGTACTTGTCTGAGAATAAGGGGCAGAAACCCGAAAATATCTGTCGGGAAGCCCGTCATTTTATAAAAATCTGGGATAGGTTTTTAGATGATCATGAAGTCGATAACCTGTTTGTTTGGAATGGATACATTGTTCCCCAGGAAACCATGATAGCGTGTGCAGCACATAGGGGGACTAAAATCCTTTTCTTTGAGAACGGATATGAATCGAATACATTTGTCATGGATGAGCTAGGGATAAATGCCAAGAGTGGACTTAAGGAAAGATTATCTACTGCTGGATCTGTTGCGACTAAAGTGTCAAAAGTTGGGCAAACCCCATCGGTTTCACCGAAAGATAGATTAATGAGTTATTTGTTGTTAAGGTTGAAACTTCAATGGTACAAGTTTAAATATCACAATACAAGCTCATTAAGATATGAATTTTCACAGCCGATTCATTCAAAGTTGATTCAATTATTTGATAAAATATTGCACTCAGAATCGCTTACTCCGAAAGAACCTTATGTGTTTTTTCCGCTTCAGGTTATTGGGGATTCACAACTGATTGAGAACTCTATTCATGATCAGGCGGAAGTGGTGAAAAAAATAGCGTCGCTGATATCTCAGGTGAATACGGAACGAGTCCAACCGATTCAATTCGTTATTAAAGAACATCCTCGTCAAAACACCCGAAGATATTTGAAAGAATTAAAACAACAAATTAAGTCTCCTAATGTTATATTTACGCGATTTGCCAACACGAACCGATTGATTAAAAATGCTACAGCGGTAACTACTATTAATTCCAGTGTGGGTTACCAAGCACTTAAAGTAAAAAAAAATGTGTTTGTTTTAGGGGATTCGATTTATGAAGGTCCTGGGTTGGGGGAAAAAATTAAAGAAATAAACGAGCTTAAAATTAAATTGCTTCAGATTGTGGACAAGGGTATTATATTTACTGACACTAATAAAGTGGATGAGTTTGTTGTACAGTACCAAAGTGAATGTTATCCATTGAACTTTAATCATCAAGCAAAAGATGAAATACTAAATAATATTATTTCTTTAGTTGATAAAGGGGAATCTACATGAAAGTTGTTGCGATAATTCCTGCACGCTTTGCCTCAACCCGGTTTCCTGGTAAACCATTGGCACAAATTCAAGGTATGCCCATGATCGAGAGAGTCTACCGAAATGTTGAAAAATCCATGTTAATAAATGAAGTATGGGTGGCAACAGATGATGAAGGAATACATCAGGCAGTATCCTCCATTGGAGGGAACTGCATAATGACTAGTCAAACACATCAAACCGGAACGGATCGTCTTGCGGAAGCTGTTAATAAATTGACTGCCGATTTGATCATTAATGTTCAAGGTGATGAACCACTGATTCAAGGCGAGATGCTTGATGAACTTGTTCAACCCTTTATGAAGGATCCTTCATTGGATATGGCTACCTTTAAAACGAAGATTACTCATGTGGAGGATGTTCTCGATTCAAACATTGTAAAAGTAGTTACGGATGCTTCAGGGAACGCTATTTACTTCTCAAGGTCTCCGATTCCTTACAATCGTGACAGTAGAGAAGTAGATTACTATAAGCATATTGGTGTGTATGCTTATAAGTCGGAATTCTTGAAAAAATATGTGGAAATGCCTCAATCATCATTAGAATTGGCGGAATCTCTGGAACAATTGAGAGCCTTGGAGAATGGAGCGACTATTAAGGTTATCGAGACCAATTGTGAATTAATCAGTGTGGATACCCCTGAAGATTTAAACAGAGTGAACCAATATCTAGCTTCTGAAAGGATATAGATTTATGAGTACCTCTAATAATTGTCCGCTTTGTAAGAAACATGAGAAAGAGGACTCTTTACTCATTCTTAAAGGGGAGTACTGGAATCTGTATGCAGGTCCTTTTGAGTCTCAAGTGCAAGGTTATCTCTATCTAGAGCCCTTAAGGCATGTTGAAAACTGGGGAGAGTTCACTTCGGAAGAATTAACAGTTATGGCTAAAACAATACCGACTGTAGAAAGAGCCTTAAAACAGCGATTTAATATTGAAAGATTGTATGTAGTGACGATTAGTGAAGCTGTCAGGCACATCCATCTGCATTTAATCCCACGAGTGGGAGGCCAAGAACTCATTGGAATTCCTCTAATAACTCAAGCTACTCAGCAAAAGACAAGAGAGAATAACTTAAGTTTTCTTCAATATCAGGAGGATATTCATAAATTAAAGAAAAGCCTAGAAGAGATCGTTATATAATATCGGAGGTTTCTCCATGAAAGCCGTTATCCTAGCAGGCGGGACAGGTTCCCGCCTTTATCCTTTAACCAAAGTAACCAACAAACATCTCCTCCCAGTTGGTAAGTATCCCATGATTTTCCACCCTGTCTATAAACTGAAGCAAGCAGGCCTTACGGATATCCTCATTGTTACCGGTAAGGAACACATGGGGGATGTCGTCAACCTCCTCGGAAGTGGAAGTCAGATGGGGGTTAGCTTCACCTATAAAGTTCAGGATGAGTCCGGTGGGATCGCCCAGGCACTGGGGTTAGCAGAACAATTTGTAGGTGAAGAGCAAATGGTTGTCATTTTGGGAGACAATGTATTTGTTGATGACATCTCCACGTATTTGGCTAACTTCCAGAGCCAAATGTCCGGTGCCAAGATCCTAATCAAGGAAGTTCCTGATCCTAACCGTTTTGGTGTTCCAGAAATCCAAGGCAACCAAATCATATCCATTGAAGAAAAACCGGAACAGCCTAAGTCCAATTATGCTGTCACGGGAATATATATGTATGATCATACGGTTTTTGATATTATTAAGACATTGAAACCGTCAGCTCGTGGCGAATTGGAAATCACGGACGTCAACAATGCATATATTGAACGAGGAGAGCTTACCTTTGATACGCTTCAAGGCTGGTGGACGGATGCGGGAACGCATGTGTCGCTCGCTCGGGCCAATGAGTTGGCTAGAGATGTTCGATTCGGTGATGATTTCGGAAAACTTAAACTGTAGTTAGGGAGGAATTGAACGATGAACGTAACTCCTTTAAAACTCACAGACGCTTTTGTACTTGAACCGGTGGTCCACGGCGATCACCGGGGTTTTTTTATGGAGAGTTACAACGACTTGCTATTTAAGCAACATGGCATTACCTATAACTTCATCCAAGACAACCAATCTTTATCCGCTGAAGCTGGGGTGCTGCGGGGACTTCATTATCAGCTCAATCCTAAGGCTCAAACCAAACTCATACGTGTCTTAACAGGTGCTATTTATGATGTGATCGTAGATATTAGAAAAAGCTCCCCTACTTTTGGTCGGTGGGTTGGCGTCATTTTGAGCGAGCATAACCATCGTCAACTGCTTGTTCCTAAGGGCTTCGCACATGGTTTTTGTACGCTTGTACCCAATACCCAGGTCCTCTATAAAGTGGACGAATATTATTCCCCCGAGAATGACCGCGGCATATTATGGAATGATCCCGCTTTGGGGATCGATTGGCCAACGTCAAATCCGACATTGTCGGATAAAGACCAGCGGCACCCGCTGCTGAAAGACGCAGAGATGAATTTTGACTAGGGGGCAGTGAGGATGAAACTTCTTGTTACCGGTGGCGCCGGTTTTATCGGCAGTAACTTTATTTTATATATGATTCAGCAGCATCCGAATTACCAGATCACCAACATGGATGCACTTACGTATGCAGGCAACCTTGAAAACTTAAAATCCGTTCAAGACCACCCTAACTATTCTTTCGTGCAAGCAGATATAGCTGACAAACCAGCGGTGGACGCGATTTTCCAACAGGGTATCGATGTGGTAGTTAATTTCGCGGCAGAATCACACGTGGATCGCAGCATTTTGGAACCGGAAATTTTCGTAAATACCAATGTCATGGGTACACAGGTTCTTCTGGATGCGGCCAAAAAATATGGCGTTACTAAGTTTGTCCAAGTATCCACGGATGAAGTATATGGGTCCTTGGGCGAAACCGGTTTGTTTTCTGAAACGACACCACTTGCACCGAATAGCCCGTATTCTGCCAGCAAAGCAGGCGGGGATCTGCTCGTAAGAGCTTACCATGAGACCTTTGGTCTCCCGGTTAACATTACCCGCTGCTCGAACAATTACGGTCCATATCAATTCCCTGAGAAGCTGATCCCCCTGATTATTTCTCGTGCCCTAAATGATGAATCCCTGCCGGTATACGGCGATGGCCTCAATATTCGTGATTGGCTGTATGTCGAGGATCATTGCAGTGCGATCGATCTGGTTATTCACCAGGGGAAACTAGGTGAGGTTTATAATATTGGGGGCAACAACGAACGTACCAATGTTCATATCGTCAAAACCATTTTGAACGAGCTTGGTAAGCCGGAGTCACTAATCACTTACGTGACAGATCGTCCAGGTCATGACCGACGTTATGGCATTGATCCTACAAAAATTATGAATGAGCTTGGCTGGAAGCCAAAGCACAACTTCGAGACAGGCATTAAGGAAACGATTCAGTGGTATTTGAGCAACAAAGAGTGGTGGACGAGAATTCAATCCGGCGCATATCGTGATTATATGACCCAGCAGTATGGCAGCCGTTTGGGTGGGAACGGATGAAGGTATTAATCACAGGAGCACATGGTCAGCTAGGGCAGGATATTGCGCGGATATTTAACCTAGCTGGTCATGAAGTTTTTAGCTGCGGTAGAGAAGAACTAAACATAACGGACTTAGATCAATGCCTCCAAGTAAGTTCAACCCGTCGGCCCGACTGGATCGTTCATTGTGCGGCATATGCCGCGGTTGATGCTGCAGAGACGGATGTGGACGGTGCTTATCTCGTGAATGCAGTAGGTACTAGAAACATGGCTCTCGCTGCTGAAAAAATCGATGCCAAGATTGTATTTATTAGCACGGACTACGTTTTTAGTGGTACGAGTGAAAGGCCATATAACGAGTATGATTCTCCCGACCCGCAAAGCGTTTATGGAAAGTCCAAGCTTGCAGGTGAACAGATGGTTCAGCATTTTTGCTCTCGTTGGTTTATTGTGCGAACTTCATGGTTGTTCGGTTTACATGGCAACAACTTTGTAAAAACGATGCTTCGTCTAGGACAAGAAAAACCGCTGTTAAAGGTGGTTAACGACCAAAAGGGTTCGCCCACCTACACGGTAGATCTGGCGCAGTTCTTGATAAACCTAATTTCCACTGAAAAATACGGTATATATCATGCTTCCAATAGTGGTTCTTGTACTTGGTATGAGTTTACTAGCACCATTTTTGAAGAAGCTCGTGAACAATTGGGACTTACCATAACCGCTGAATTGCAGCCTTGTACAACTGAAGAGTTTCCCAGACCAGCTCCACGTCCGGCCAACTCAACGATGGATCACCTAGCTATCCGTCTAAACCAATTTGAGGATTTGCCACATTGGCGCGAAGGGCTGAAGCAGTTTATGCTGGATATGAAGCAGCACCCTGAACTATACTTAAAATGAATACAGCGACTCGAAAGGCCTGATCTGTATGATCTGGCCTTTTTTAGCTAGCTCCTTTCTCTAAAGACCTCTCAGCTGTATTGGGTCTACGAGATTATTGATTCCAAGTGTTTTTTCGGAGGTTCCCGTATGAAAAAAGTGCAAGTATTGTTATCGGCCTATAACGGCGAACAATATATATCCGAGCAAATCCAGAGTATTCTCCATCAGACGCATGCTGCTGTCTCCATCCTGATAAGAGACGATGGATCGACTGATACAACGATGGAGCTTATGGACCAATGGGTGACAACACACCCTGATAAGATCAAGCTCATAAAAGGAACGAATGTTGGCGTTGTGTCCAGTTTCTTTGAACTTCTGCGTGCTGCAGACGCTGGGGCTGATTATTATTGTTTTTGCGACCAGGATGACGTGTGGCTTGATCATAAGGTAGAGCATGCTATAGCCCGCCTAGACTCCTCTATATATACGGGAATGCCGGCGATAGTATTTACATCAACCTACCTTACGGATGATAAGTTAAACCGAAAAGGTGCATGGCCAAAGCCTCCTGCTCAGGAGCCCTCTTTCTTCAATGCGTTATACGAAAATATTGCCATTGGCGCGACCATCACGATGAATCGATCAGCAAGAAACCTGTTTATAAATAGTAAGTCGGTGGACAGTCAAGAGGTTCTTATGCACGATTGGTGGTTTTACCTGCTCGTTTCCGCATTTGGAACTGTAATCTACGATAACAAGCCATCCATGTTATATCGTCAGCACAATAATAATGTGGTAGGGGGCAGCAACTCCATCGTGGGTAAGTTGAAGAGCAAATGGGCCAGTTTTAAAAGACATACAGGCAAAGATTTGCTGCATAAACAAGCGAGTGAGTTTGATCGAATCTATGGATCGCGACTGACTGGCGAACAGAAAGAGCAGCTGGATTTATTTCTTGCAACTCGCACAAGATTCATGGACAGATTACGTTATGCACGCAAGAGCAAATTGTATAGACAATCCAAGGCAGAGAATTTGTTGTTTAAGTTTTTTATTTTGATCGGGTTTATATAAGCTTGAATGAAATAGGACAGAGCAGACTTATTCCTTGATATTCCTTATTTCCCCACGAACTATGCTATAATGTCGATAGATTACTATATTTGTCAGGAGACGTTATGCAATGGATTTAAGCATTTTAATCGTGAACTACAATACCTGTCAGCTGACGGTGGATTGTTTGCGATCCGTGTTTGCATCGGAGACGGAATATACATACGAAGTGATTCTGATAGATAACCACTCGAAGGACGAGTCCGTTCAGACCATCCGAGAGTTATTTCCGCAGGTTAAGCTGATCGAGAATACGGAGAATACCGGCTTTGCCAACGCCAACAATCAGGGGATGGAAGTGGCGGAAGGCCGCTATATGCTGCTGCTAAATTCCGACACGATTATCCAGCAGGATACGATCCAGACGATGGTCGCTTTTATGGACTACAATCCGATCATAGGCGCTTCCGGCTGCAAAATCGTCCTCCCGGACGGCTCGCTGGATAAGGCTTGCAAAAGAGGATTCCCGACGCCTTCGGCGTCCTTCTATTATGCTTTTGGGCTCAGCAAGCTGTTCCCGAACAAGCCGGAGTTTAACCAGTATCAGCTGGGGTATTTGAATCCGGACGTAGAGTATCCGGTGGATTGTTTGGTCGGTGCATTCATGCTGGTACGCCGCGAGACGATTGAGCAGGTGGGCGGGCTGGACGAGACCTTTTTTATGTACGGGGAGGATATCGACTGGTGTTATCGCATCAAGCAGGCGGGATGGGGCATTCACTATTATCCGAGAACGACGATCATCCATTATAAAGGCGGCAGCGCTCGGCGCCGACCGTTCAAAATCATTTATGAGTTTCATCGGGCGATGATTCTTTTTCATCGGAAGCATTACCGGCAGAAATACAACATATTCGTTAATGGAGCCGTGTATGCGGGCGTTGGTCTGAAATTGCTCTTATCCCTGCTTACGAACCGGCTTAAGCCCATTCGTCCAGCAACGATGACGCAATCTTCAGGTGGAGTGGAGGTGAAATCATGATCCGTAAGAATCAAGCCTTCCTGCCAAAACTATACATGATCACTGATTTTGCTTTTATTCAACTTTCTTTTTTGCTTGCATGGTGGATTAAATTTGAGAGTGGATGGCTTCATTTTGATAGACCGCTTCCACTGAATACATATATGGTTTGGAGTTTTGTCTACGGTGGGATAGCAGTTGCAGTCGGTACTATGGTTACATTGTATTCACCCAAACGGAAAAAACGCTTCGCAGATGAGTTTATGAAAATATTCCAAACACACTTTATTGGGATGTTTATATTGTTAAGTTTGATGTTCTATGTGAAGGAGATTAATATTTCACGGGGATATCTCGCCATCTATATGATTTTCAATGTAGCATTCATCATCCTATACCGTTATTTCCTCAAGAAATCCCTCAAGCATTTTCGGGAAAAAGGCTACAACCGCCAATTCGTGCTGATCGTGGGTGCAGGGTCGCTAGGCAAGCGCTTCTTCAAAAATCTGAAGCAGTATCCGGAGCTGGGGTATGAAGTCATCGGCTTCCTGGATGATTACCAGAAGTGGGACGACATCGAGGCGAGACGGCTTAAACCTATCTTGGGCTCGGTCGGCGATCTGCATAAGGTGCTAAACGAAAAGCTCGTCGATGAGGTCGTACTGGCACTTCCACTGGATGCGCACCACAAGTATCCGGAGATCATTGCTGCTTGTGAAAAAGCAGGTGTCCGAACGCTAATTATCCCGGACTTTTTCGATTATCTCCCGGCACGGCCGGTGTTTGATAACTTTGCGGGCATGCCGATGATCAACGTGCGCGATATCCCGCTGGATCTAGCGGCAAACCGACTGTTCAAGCGGGCGTTTGATATCGTATTCTCGTTAGTGGCGATTATCCTCACCCTGCCGGTGATGATCGGGATTTACCTTGGTGTCCGATTGACCTCCCGGGGCCCTGTCATTTTCAAGCAGGAGCGGGTCGGGCTGAACCGCCGAAACTTTTATATGTATAAATTCCGTTCGATGAAGCCGCTGCCGGAAGGGGCGCCGGATACGGGCTGGACGGTGGAGAATGATCCGCGCCGCACCAAGTTCGGCTCGTTTCTCCGGAAGACCAGTCTGGATGAGCTGCCGCAGTTCTTTAATGTCCTGTTTGGTCATATGAGCGTGGTGGGCCCAAGACCGGAACGACCGTATTACGTTGAACAGTTCAAAGAGGAGATTCCGAAGTACATGGTGAAACACCACGTACGCCCGGGCATCACGGGATGGGCGCAGAGCAACGGCCTGCGCGGGGACACTTCGATTGAGGAGCGGATCAAGCACGATATTTTCTACATCGAGAATTGGTCCATTCTGTTTGATATCAAAATCATTCTGCGCACGATCCGCAACGGATTCAAAAACGCATACTGATAGTAATTCATAATGACGTCATCCGGCATGAGCCGGATGGCGTCTTTTATCTACCTGTCCTAGAAGCATATTTCGACTAAAGCTGCTTACCAAGTCCCCCTCGCCTCTTGTAGAGATACCGAATGTTGTCGCTTCCTGTAAGTCTGTGACATACCCGAGAAAAACTTCGGACATTCGATCCACTCCTCTCACTAAAGTATGCATGTACAACACAGCGGACAATAGTAGTCTGGAATGATTTACAAAATATAACTATAACACTATTATAATGAAATAATGGGCTCGTCAATGTGTTGCTAGAGTTTGTTCATTACTAGAGTCGCAGGTTGGTTATGATGGTCCAATCTCAGTGTTATGGAGATTTCTAATGTATTCAAAATAACCGTGTTTTTATCTTGCCGCTTCATTTGCCTAACGGAAGGATCACATCCAATACGCATTAGGGGAGGAATTGATATGGAAAACGCCAAGGTCCAGGATTTCATCGAAAGCAGCCAAGAGCAATGGGACGAAGAATACAGATCCCGCATGTGGGATTATTTATCGGATATCACGGAATATGCCAGATACTCGGTCGTGTACGGTTACATCCGAAAGTATCTTGGGGAAGAGGGCATTCTGGATATGGGATGCGGGGCCGGCCTGTTGTATGACATGCTCTTGGACGATGAGAAATCGAATTATACCGGTGTAGACCTGTCCGAGGAAGCGATCAGAATCGCATCCGGCAAAACGTCAAGGGACTTATTTCAGCGCGCGGACATCAATCATTATGTTCCTCATAAAAGCTACGACGTCATCGTTTTTAATGAATCGCTGCAGTACGTGCCCAATACCGCTAGCAAGCTGTTGGAATATGCCCGTTATCTGACCCCGGATGGCGTCATCATCTCTTCCCTATATTCACATAAGAACATCCAGGATCCCGATTATCTCATGGTAGAGCATAAGATCGGCGAAATCGAGAGCTGTGATGGGTTTGACGTCGTAGATAAAGTCAGCGTGTTTAACCACAACGCGGGATTGAAATGGTATATTCACCTTTTGAAGGCCAAGAGCTAGTGATCCGTAGTATTTACAAAAATCGTTCCGTCATTTGGCAGCCGCCAAGTGGCGTTTTTTTGTTTGGCCCCTCCATTAACCGGGTATTTACCTAGCAACAGCAATGAACGAAACAAAGGGTGGGGATACCATGAAACGGATCGCAGCTGTCCTACTATTATTTTCCGCCATTATGATACTGCTTCTGACCCATCTGGAGATGGAAGAGGAAGCGCCGCAAGGATTCGCGGCCTATCGCTTGATTGCCCATGCCATGGGAAGCATCGGCGAACAGCCCTATACGAACGCTTATGAAGCCATGGTTGTTAACTATGAGAAAGGCACCAGGGTGTTCGAGATTGATTTGATGCTGACGGAGGATCGCAAAGTCGTAGCCAGGCATGAGTGGACGGAGAGCATGACGCAGCAGCTGGGTCAGAAGGAGAAGCTTCCGGACGATAAGCAGGCCGCCCGCTTAAGCCATGAGGAATTCATTAACACGCCGATTTTGGAACAATACCAGCCGATGGATATTGAGGGGATTATGGATATGATGGAGCGTCATCCCGATATCTACATCGTGACGGATACGAAGGAGCAGAAGGACCCGGATATACAGTACCTGTTCGCGGAGATTGTAAACGCTGCTAAAGAACGGGATCCGAAGCTCCTGGATCGGGTCGTCGTCCAAATTTACAATGAGCCGATGCTTGATATGGTTCAGGACATCTACCCGTTTCAATCGATTATATATACGCTGTATGCCACGCAGGACTCACCTGCTGAGATCACAGCCTTCGTCCGGGATAACCACATTGACGCGGTTACCATGCCGGAGTACAAGGTCAGCCCGAATTTTGTAGCCAAACTAAGGCAAGCGGGAGCCGTGACCTATGTCCACACCATCAATGACACGAACACCGTGAACAATTATGAAAAATGGGGCGTTTACGGAGTCTACTCGGATCTGCTGACAGAGCCGGAACTGGAGCGGAACAGCCTGAGATATACCATGACAAAGCGACTGGAGTAGACGTACCTTACATGGCACGCCTCATATCGCGTCTGTCTGCGGAAAAGTTTGTTTGCATCCATAATAATGCTGGGATGGAAGTCCGTGATCTCCATAAGAGATCGCGGGCTTTTTCAAGCTATCAGAAAGTATAAACTTCGAAGCTTGGCCTACTTGATATCACAGAAAGCCACCATTTATATGTCTGGGATAGTACGTCGGTAGACGCTTTTCTTAACGAGGCATCCGCCCGGATCCCTTTCCAGCGGCGCGGTACGTATATCGGCTGATCCGATAAACCGCAATTACCAAAAAATGTTCGCATTTTATACGAACATAAATTGACTTGCTTACCGTGCTAGCATAGACTTATTTTAGTATGATAGTAACCCGTGAACGTGGAGGAATGACGCTTGAAAGAGATGATACAATCCTGG
>Ga0209784_100077_pt1 | contig 139569 bp, 128 predicted proteins | sample AraplaCvi_mLB_r2_2_FD_184284 | JGI IMG/M metagenome (GOLD analysis project Ga0209784, IMG submission 184284) | Arabidopsis root microbial communities from North Carolina, USA - plate scrape CL_Cvi_mLB_r2 (SPAdes) (version 2) | ecosystem: Host-associated > Plants > Roots > Endosphere | place...
TAACGATTCGGCCATATCTTGGTTGTCACCACGACATCCTGGTCATCCTTTTCAAAAAAATATCCGGAGCCCTCTTGCATAACATAATGCCAATCCTCGCGCTGCATCCGCTCCTTAATCATTTCAGCCGGTTGCCTCATCTTCGTAAGATACAGTCCATGGCCGTTCGAAGGATCATCGATCTTAACGACGGATTTGTCGGTGGTATGAAGCGAATACATCAGTTTGATATGATTCCAACCGATCGAATGGATATATAATGCGATATTTAGGACGAACATGACAAAGACCAATCCGATGGAACCGAACAAGATCCTTTTCCAGCGTTTATTCACGATTATAACCACCGCCTTTATAGATATGTCTTCAACGTCAAATCGGTACTCATTATCAGGTTCAAGATGAGGCCTCTTGCTTCTTCGCCTCGGATAACGGCTTGCCCTTCTTGCCCCTACCCTCATCAATATGGGATTGTTTTCCCGAAAAGGCTACTTTCAAGACAAGGACCATGAAACAGCCTATCACCCCGCCAGCCGTATTCAGGATTAAATCGTCCACATCAAAGCTTCCCATCGAAAAGAGAATCTGCGAGCACTCCAGCCCAAGGCTTAGCCCGAAGGAAGTCACGAAAGCGCCGATCAATCCCATCCACTTGTTTTTCAGCAATACACTGACGAATATGCCATTGGGTATGAAAATCGCGATATTTCCGAACAGATTGATCACGTCATGCGGGCTCGAGAGCCGTTTCATATTTTGATGGATGGACTTAAACGGCGTAAAATTGGCAAATTGCAATCGATTCTGCATAGATTCGGGATTATCGATCGAACGCTGCAGCTGCTGCCACAGAAACGAAATGTTCACGTCGCCGAATTTGAACAGAATGATTTTGACCAGCACATACACATACATCGCATACAGCAATAATACTATCCATTTAGGCGTTTGCTTCATTCATTCTCATCCTTGCCTAGCTGCACCGTCACAATCATGCCATCGATGTTGTTGCCGGATATCTCATACTCGCTGTCGGCCGGAACCTCAATTGCCGTTTCTTTCGTCTGGACGGGTACGTACTCGATTTCGTAGACCTTCCCGTTTACGGTTGCCTTATAGGTTTTTTTCTCCTTTAGAAAATCCAGATACTCTTCGAGCGTAAAATCCAGCTCGTGCATGATCATGCTGTGCGGAAGCCCTACATAACGAAAATGCCACGGCTCATACTGGATCCCTGTGATATCCGTCTTGTCCTGGGGGTATCTCAAAATGAATCCATGCGCCCAAGCATGCTTCTTCAGCCACTTGCCCTCCGGAGATTGATCGATCGCCTTCTGCGTAGATCCGATATCCATGGATAACCCGAGGTTATGTTCGCTGTAGCCTGGAGGCAATGCATAATCGGCGCCTTTTTCGCGATATAACGCCTCTTGTTCGCTCTCATCCCGGTACCCGCTGCTGATCATGAAGTGATTGACCCCGTCCTCTCCTGCTGCTTGGATCATATCGCCAAAACGCTCCGCCACAGTGCGCGATAAACGGATTGTGTTGTCAAGAACCACGTAACCATTCATTAAGTCTTGATCCTGAAACAAATTCACGATATCCGTCGGTACGGCTGCCGGATCCAGCGGGTGATCCTTGTTGACCAAAACCAGATTCCCCTGGTTTACTTGTTCATCTGTCACTGAGACCGTTTGAACCGCTCTATTTCCATCGTTATCATTTTCTGATTGAGGATTCGCCTGCGCGTCGGAGCCAGCGTTCATATCCTGTTCCTTATGTGTTCCTTCGTTATCATTCGCGATTGGCGTCTCCGTTAGTGCGGGCTCGCATCCGACCAACAGGAAGATCACGAGCAATATCAAACCCTTCTTCAATTTCAACAACTCCCTCTATCTTTGTCCCACCATCTTAAAGATTATAGTTTAAGGAAAAGTAGGGAAAAGTTAAAGTTTTTCTTAAGAGATGCGAATCCCTCCCGGGCTTTCGCTCTTTACCCTTTGACAAGGCTGAAGCCCATGGCTTACCTTGGTATTTAGACTAATAAGAATAAAGAAGGTGCCATTATTCTTGCTTAAACTATTTCGTTATTTACGTCCTCACTGGACAGCGGCCCTGCTTGCACCGCTGTTGATGCTGCTGGAGGTCGCCATGGATCTGCTTCAGCCCATGCTGATGGCCAGCATTATCGACCGCGGCGTCATGCAAAACGATACGGCACACATCCTCAGTACAGGGCTGCTCATGCTGGGAGCTGCAGCCATCGGGCTGCTTGGAGGTCTCGGGTGCACGATTTATTCTTCCATTGCTTCACAGCGTTTTGGCGCCGACCTTCGCCGGGATTTGTTCCGCAAGGTTCAGACCCTGTCTTTCCGCAATCTGGACAACATCTCGACCGGGTCGCTCATCACCCGGCTTACGAGCGATATCGTTCAGCTTCAGACGATGGTGCAGATGCTGCTGCGCATCTTCGTACGCTCACCGTTTCTTGCTATAGGAAGCATGATCATGGCAGTGATCATCAGCCCCAAGCTGGCCATCATTCTGGCTATTGCCGTTCCGTTGCTGTTCGTCGTGATGTTTTTCCTGATCCGGGCTACCCTGCCCTTGTTCGCCACCGTTCAGAAGAAACTCGATAAGGTGAATACGGTACTGAAGGAGAATTTCGCCGGAATCCGGGTTTCCAAGGCATTCGTCCGTGCCGGTTACGAGAAGGACCGATTTCATGATGCGAACCAGGATTTCACGCAAGTTTCGGTAAAAACCCAGCGGATCGTTGCGCTCAACATGCCCATCCTGACCATGATTCTGAATGTCAGCATCGTGGCCGTCCTGTGGTTCGGCGGAAAGGATGCTATTGGCGGATCCTTTGAGGTCGGAAGCCTGGTCGCCTTTATAAACTATGTCACGCAGGTATTGTTCTCGGTTTCTTCCGTGGCCATGATGCTGGTGCGGATTTCTACGGCCAAGGTTTCCGCTGACCGTATTCAGGAGGTCATGCGTACAGAATCCGAAATTGTGAACGAGGTTCATCCGGCAACCGATGCGTACAAGCAAGGAGAGATCATGTTTGACCGCGTTACCTTTTCCTATTATCCGAAGACGCAGAAGCCCGTACTGCGTGACATCAGTTTCAAGGTCCGACCAGGACAGCATGTAGCCATTATGGGTGCAACAGGTTCGGGTAAAACCTCTCTGGTATCCCTGCTCCCCCGTCTATACGATGTGACCTCCGGGCAGATACGAATCGACGGAACCGATGTGCGGAGAATGGAACTGTCCGCTTTGCGCGAACGAATCGGCATCGTCCTGCAAGAATCCATCCTTTTTACAGGCACTATAAGGGACAACATCCGCTACGGGAAACCGGACGCTTCCGATGAAGACGTAATGGCCTCGGCTAAGGCTGCCCAAGCGCATGACTTCATTACTTCCATGCCGGATGGCTACGATACCGTTCTAGGGCAACGCGGCGTGAACCTGTCCGGCGGACAGAAACAGCGGATATCCATTGCGCGGGCATTATTGCTTCGACCCGCCATTCTGATTCTAGATGACAGCACCAGCGCCATCGATACGGGAACGGAGTCACGGCTTCGGAAAGAGCTGGCCCGTCTGATGAAAGACCGGACCTGCCTGATGATAGCCCAGAGGATTTCATCCGTGATCGACGCCGACCTGATATTGGTGCTGGATGACGGGGAATTGATCGCGAAAGGCACGCACCACGAGCTGCTTGCTTCCTGTGAAGTATATCAGGACATTTATCGATCGCAATTCGGCAAGGAGGTGTCTTCTCATGGCTAAACCGAATCAGGATTCCAAGCATGCCCATCATACGGACGGTCCGGACCTTAGCATGCGAGGCGGCAACGCCATCCGCGGAATGACGATAGCCAAAGCCAAGCCGAAACATACGATGGATACGATACGCCGGATATGGAGCTATATCCGTCCGTTCAAAGGCGGCATGATGGCTGTTTTCATATTCACGCTCGTAACGACGCTGCTCTCACTGATTGCCCCTTATCTGCTGGGGAATGCCGTGGATCATTACATCATCCCAGGAGACATTAGAGGACTTATGGGGTTATGTGCGATACTTCTTGCCGTATATGCAGGCACCGCGCTCACGGCATGGCTTCAGCAGCATGTCATGGTGAAAGTATCCCAGCTGTCCATTCTGGCCATGCGGCGGGATATCTTTGCAAGGCTTCAAGTCCTGCCGCTTCGCTTCTTCGACAGCAAGACGCACGGCGAATTGATGAGCCGCACGACCAATGATATCGAGAATGTCTCCGGTACGTTGAACCAAAGCGTAACCCAGCTCATCTCCAGCGTCCTGTCCCTGATCGGATCGCTTGCCATCATGCTGTACCTCAACGTATGGCTTACGCTGCTCAGCATGGTGACCGTTCCGCTCGTTATGCTGTTCACGAAGACGGTGGCAAGCCGGACAAGGAAGCATTTTTCCAAGCAGCAAAGCTTGCTGGGCGAGCTTAACGGATTCATTGATGAGACCGTTTCGGGCCAAAAGGTCGTGCAGGTATATCGCCGCGAACGGCATGCCGCTGCCCAGTTTGATGACATGAACAAAAAGCTGACGGATGCCAGCATTCAAGCCCAGATCTATTCGGGCACGGTCGGGCCGGTTATGAACGTGCTGAATAACGTCAGTTTTGCCTTGATTGCAGCGGTTGGCGGCTACATGGCTTTCAAGGATTTCACAACCGTCGGGGTCGTCGTTGCATTTCTGAATTATTCGAAGCAGTTTCAACGGCCTTTGAACGATCTGGCGAACCAGTTCAACCTGGTGCAGTCCGCGGTTGCCGGGGCAGAACGGGTCTTTGAGATTATCGATGAGGAGTCCGAATACCAAGGCAATGAACAGATGAAAAAAGCGGACGAAATGTATGGCGAGGTACGATTTGACCATGTGTCCTTCAGTTATAAGGAAGGTGTCCCGATTCTGAGGGATGTTTCGCTTACCGCCCGGCCGGGTGAGACCGTTGCGCTCGTCGGCCCGACAGGCGCCGGCAAAACCACCATCATCAATCTCCTCACCCGCTTCTATGAGATTGATGATGGCGTAATCACCATGGATGGCAGCGATATCCGCCAACTGGATAAGGACAGTCTGCGCAGTCAGCTGGGGATCGTGCTTCAGGATGCTTATGTATTCTCGGCATCGATCCGGGAGAACATTCGTTATGGCCGGCTGGATGCCACGGATCAAGAGATCGAAACCGCCGCCAAGCTTGCCAATGCGCATGACTTCATCATGAAGCTGCCCGATGGCTATGATACGCAGCTCCTGTCGGGCGGCGGCAACCTGAGCCAGGGCCAGCGGCAGCTCTTGACGATCGCTCGCGCCGTGCTTGCCGATCCCGTTATTCTGATTCTCGACGAGGCAACCAGCAGCATCGATACCCGAACCGAGATGCATATTCAGACCGCCATGCGCGCCCTGATGCGAGGCCGGACCAGCTTTGTCATCGCCCATCGTCTCAGCACGATCCGCGAGGCCGACCAGATTCTTGTCATGAATCATGGCGGAATCGCGGAGCGCGGCACACATGAAGAGCTGCTGGCCAAGCGCGGCTTCTACTACGAGTTGTACAACAGCCAATTTAAGCTGACCAGCTAACGGGTGTTGAAAGTTTTCTTATGCTGCAACCGGCAAAATCATATAAGGACCGATTCAAGAGAATCGGTCCTTTTTTTTTACCCTTAAGAGAAAACATCATGTCCTTCTTGCACGACTCGACCGGCATTGCTCACGATCCGCTTCACGGTCCCAATGATCCATTCCATCTCCACGTATTGGTTGCCCGGCGCGTTGTATTCGACGCCCCAATATCCCCGATAGCCCCCGGCGAGCAGGCTGCGCACCTTCTCCTCCGCACCGCTATCGATACTTCACCGTCTCCAAATAACCGAACACGTCCATTTTGCCGTCGAGAAACGTGTTATAAAAGAATAGCCTCCAATCGAATTGTTCATCGCAGTACCTCGTCCTATTCCCGGGTTACATACAAACTCACCATATTTTCTATCCATTAATAGGCATGAAATCTCAATCCCTTCTATATTCCTCCTAACTAGGTTTGAATCAAATGAAGCACGAGATAAGCGGCCGTCCCCCACATAATCACCGCCGATATTCGGTTCAACGCGAACAGCATCCTGCCTGACGTATCCATTCTTCCGGCCGCCCTGCCGACAATTCCGAGTCCCAGAAACCACAGCCAGGAGACAGCGATGCATACAACGGTAAAAATCATTTTGTCCGCCCCTTCATATTGAAGCGAGCTCGTGCCGATAACGCCCATCGTGTCCAGAACCGCATGCGGATTTAGCAGCGATACGGACATGGCAAATACGATTTGCTTCTTGGGAGTGAACGAACGGGCGCTTTCCGGATCCTGACCTAAAGGGCTACTCCTCCACGTCGCCGCTCCCATATAGACCAGAAAGCAGATTCCCAATGTAAATAACGTCATTTTGATCCATTCATATTCCAAAACGATCACGGATACGCCCAATACCGCCAATGAAATCAGCAGCGTATCGCATAACGATGCGGTAATAATGACGGGCAGCGCCCTAATAAACCGGGGTTGGACGACACCTTGATTAAATACGAACACATTCTGCACGCCCAAGGGAAGAATGAGGCCAAGAGCCAGAATGAATCCATGAAGTATAACGCCAATCATTTGAAAACAAACCTCCAGTACATATTTTCACCATTGTAAAGGAAGTGCTTGACTGCGTCTCCAACCAATTGGTTGGCATTCGACCCAACCAATGATGTATACTGGGCATGATTCTATAGAACGTTTGTCAGAAAGCAGGTTGTCCATGACAGAAGAATGGAAATTGAATAAAGCTTCCCAAGTGCCTCTGCATCGGCAAATTTATGATTACATGAAGAGCCGAATCATGAACGGGGAATGGCCGGTCGGATCCCGACTTCTCCCGCAGAGGGAGCTTGCCGCCAAATTTCAAGTCAACCGCAGCACCATCGTTTATGCCTTGGGTGAACTTGCGGCTGACGGTTTCATAGAATCCCGGGTGGGACAAGGCACGGTTATTGTTAACAATACTTGGAGCGTACTGGCAGCCACGCCCCCGCCTGATTGGAATCAATACGTGAAATCCGGCTCCTATCAGCCGAACATCCATATGATCCAGCAGATCAACCGCGCGGAAACCGATCCGGATGTGATCCGACTCGGAACTGGCGAGCTTTCGCCTGAGCTCCTTCCGACCGTCCAAATGCGGGAGATGTTTAACGGCAGCATGTCCAGCCGTTTCACTTTGGGATATTCGGAACCGAAAGGCAGCCTATACTTAAGGGAAATCATCAGCGATTATTTGTATAAGAAGGGGATATCCGCCTCTCCTTCTTCCATTCTTATCGTCTCCGGCGGGCTGCAGGGCTTGCAGCTTATTTCCCTGGGGCTGCTGCATCACGGTTCCGCCATCCTGGTGGAGAATCCCACTTACCTGAACTCGATTCATGTATTTCAGTCGGCTGGCATGCATTTGCACGGCATCCCGATGGATGCCAAAGGGATCAGAACGGAATCTATCGGAAGGCTCAAGCGTCAGCACAGAGCCGCCCTGCTCTACACGATCCCTGCCTTTCATAACCCTACAGGCACAATGATGTCTTCCGACAGAAGGACGGAGCTGCTGCAAATCTGTGCCCAAGAAAGATTGCCCGTCATCGAGGATGATGTGTATGGCGATTTATGGTTGGATACTCCCTCTCCGCCCCCTTTGAAAGCTTCGGATAAACAAGGACTCGTGCTCTATATGGGCAGCATGTCAAAGACCCTCGGGCCCGGTCTGCGCATCGGATGGGTCGTCGGGCCGGAGCCTGTCATCGATCGGCTGTCCGACATTAAAATGCAGACCGATTACGGGTCCAGCTCGCTGTCCCAGCATGCTGTCGCGGAGTGGCTCTCGAGCGGATCCTATGAGAAGCATCTCGTTCAGATCCGGACAGAGCTGATGAAGCGCAGAGACTTTACGCTGTCGTTGCTGGAACGATATTTTCAAGATATTGCCCACTGGAATAAACCCCAAGGCGGATTTTATGTTTGGCTCCGCATCGCAAAGCCGATCTCCATTCGTACGTTATTCGAGCAGGCATTGAAGGAAGGCCTGCTGCTCAATCCCGGAAATATTTATGACCGTAACGACCAGCAGCATCTGCGATTATCTTTTGCCTACGCCTCCTACGATCAACTGGAGAAGGGACTTATCCGGCTTGCGGAGCTAATTCGCCTCCATGTGTTGTAAACAGCAGTTGAAGTCCCATATTATGACGAACCCATTCTCCCCCACCCTCTGACTCGGATTGGAGGCGAAAAGGCATAAACGGCGGAGAGGCGGTAAGCGGCTTCCCGCCAGGATGGAATAAACCAGCAGAACGCACGGGTTCGTTGCATCCGTGCTCGCGGGCCACAAGGAGATTACGGAAAATACCGACGTTGCGAGCAGTGTGACAAATAGCATTGCCGGCCTGGCGCGGAATAACGGCGCCATAAAGAAGTCCGTGACAAAAATGGCGACTCTCCCTAATCGCCAAGGCTATTGATCCGGATCAGCATGCTGGAGCACAGGGATGAAGGCGCATAGCCAGCTCAAAACAAGAAATAAAAACCATATCCAGAACGACCGCACTGGCCCTCCTCTCTTTCCTGTCAAGCGTTGCACAATCCCCAGCAAAATATCTCGTTCCAATTTTTAGTTATATCCTATCACAAGCCTCTTCGGCCTTTTGGTTAAATAAGTAAACTGGAAATAAAAATCGACTTCGATTTCATTGTGAAAAATTATACTTGCTCGTCTAAACCCTTATCAGTACTGGGATTTATTCGGCAGGTTAAGAAGCCGAAAGCGGTGAAAAACAGGCCCGGAATTGTGACGAAACTGGTAACTCTCGTGAATATTTGAACAAAGTATGAACTGCCTCAAAACCGCGCCACTACAATGATTTCGCTCACAACCCTCCCCTTTTGTAACAAATTGAACACATAAAATTACATACATTGACAAGAATATGGATTTATCTGTTATTTATACAAGTTTATGTGTTTTGCAAAGCCGATCGGAACTTTCTACTATAGATGTGTCAGTAACATTGAATCGAACGAACGTTTCAAGGAAAGGGGTACACCATGAACAAAAGAGGGCCGTTATTTGCATTGTTTTTATGCTTTACCTTGCTCTTATCGGGCTGCAGCTCGCTCACGGTATTAGATCCGAAAGGACCGGCTGCCAGAACCCTATCCGATACAATCATATTCTCCATTCTCATGATGGTCGGAATCCTAGCGGTAGTTTACGCGCTTTATATCTACATGCTCACGAAATATCGAGCCAAGAAATCCAACGAAGGTTACGAACCGCCTCATGAAGAAGGCAACAAATGGCTGGAAATTCTGTGGACTGCCATTCCGATCCTGATCGTTGCCGTGCTCTCGGTCGTAACCGTCAAAACGACGGTGGCCGTCGAGAATGTGCCTGAAGGCTACGAGAACCAAGAGCCTCTGGTCATTTATGCTTCCTCTTCGAACTGGAAATGGCACTTCAGCTATCCGGAAGAAGGAATCGAAACCGTCAATTACGTTAACATTCCGACCAATCGTCCGATCGAGTTCCGACTGTATTCGTTCGGTCCGATCACAAGCTTCTGGATTCCTCAGCTTCATGGACAGAAGTACGCAATGAGCGACATGATTACCAAGCTGAACATGGTTGCCGACGTACCGGGTTCGATGATGGGCCGTAATGCGAACTTCAACGGCGAAGGCTTTGCCCATATGGAGTTCGAAGCTCTTGCCATGACTTCTGCCGAGTATGATGAGTGGGTTCAGGATGTAAAGGATACCGCGCCTGAACTGAAGGAAGATGAGTTCAAGAAGCTTCTGGAGACCGCGCATGTCGGACGAATGACCTTCTCTAACACGCATCTGGAATTCAGCCCGCCGCCATCCGAAGACCATCACCATGGCGGTGACGTCAACGGCAATGAGGAGCATCAGGACCATAAAGACGTCCACCCGGATCCTGCAACAACGGAAGAAACGGAATTTGACAGCGAAACGAACGTGGATCCAAACGAACCGCTGCCAAACTTCCCGGCTGAAGAAAGCCCAAATCATCAACATGATGGACATTAAATCGGTGAGTGAAACGTTGTTCACCAGATCTACTTCATACATCCAGAAAGGAGCTAGGCCTTTATGAAATGGGACGAATTTTTCGTTACCGGTGATCCGTTAATTTACGGCGCTATGGTGAGTATCGTGCTCGTCTCGCTCGCAATCCTCTTCGGCTTGACCTATTACAAGAAGTGGGGATATATGTGGCGGGAATGGCTGACGACCGTGGATCACAAAAGAATTGGTGTCATGTACATCATCTGTGCATTGATCATGCTGTTCCGCGGAGGCGTCGACGCGATCATGATGCGTGCGCAGACCGCCGCACCGGAGATGAAGTTTCTGACCGGTCAGCATTATAATGAAGTATTCACGACTCACGGGGTCATCATGATTCTCTTTATGGCCATGCCGTTTATTTTCGGACTGATGAACGTCATCGTTCCGCTCCAGATCGGTGCCCGTGACGTTGCATTCCCTAAACTGAACGCAATCAGCTTCTGGCTGTTCTTCGCCGGTGCAATGCTGTTCAACATTTCCTTCGTTATCGGAGGATCGCCTGATGCCGGCTGGTCCGCTTACTTCCCGCTGGCCAGTATCGAATTCAGTCCGACGGTCGGCAACAACTACTACTCTCTGTCGCTTCAGATTTCAGGGATTGGTACTTTGCTGACAGGTCTTAACTTTATCGTAACCATCCTGAAAATGCGAGCGCCGGGTATGACCCTGATGCGCATGCCAATGTTTACGTGGTCGGTATTGATCACTTGCGTCATCATTATCTTTGCTTTCCCTGTGCTTACGATTGCGCTTCTGCTTATGATGTTCGACCGCATCTTCGGCTCGCAATTCTTCACGATGGCCAACGGGGGCATGGATATGCTCTGGGCCAACCTGTTCTGGGTATGGGGTCACCCTGAGGTATATATCGTTATTCTGCCGGCATTCGGTATTTTCAGCGAGATCATCTCCGCCTTTTCCAAAAAGAACCTGTACGGTTACAGCTCCATGGTATTGAGTATGGCGATTATTTCCGGATTGTCCTTTCTGGTATGGGCCCACCATTTCTATACGATGGGTCAAGGGGCCATGGTCAACGGTTTCTTCTCCATCACGACGATGGCGATTGCCGTACCGACCGGGATCAAAATATTCAACTGGCTCTTTACGCTTCGCAAGGGCCGAATCAGCTTTACGACGCCGATGCTCTACTCGCTTGCCTTTATTCCGATCTTTACGATCGGCGGCGTAACCGGCGTCATGCTGGCGATGGCCAGTGCCGACTATCAGTATCACAATACGATGTTCCTGGTGGCCCACTTCCACTATGTGCTCATTCCAGGCGCCGTATTCGCCGTCATTGCCGGTTTCCACTACTGGTTCCCTAAAGTGTTCGGCTTCCGTCTGAACGAAAAGCTTGGCAAAATCGCATTCTGGTTCATTGCCATCTCGTTTAACGTTACGTTCTTCCCAATGTTCTTCCTGGGACTTATGGGGATGACCCGCCGTACGTACACGTATTCGGCCGAGACCGGCTTTGGTCCGCTGAATATGCTGTCGATGGTCGGCGCGGTCGGCCTGGCGATCGGCTTCATCCTTCTGGTGTACAACATTTACTGGAGTACACGTTACGAGCCGCGCGACAAAACAGGAGATCCATGGGATGCACGCTCACTGGAATGGTCGACGCCAAGTCCGGTTCCAGTTTACAACTTTGCGGTAACACCGAAAGTCAAAGGCCGTGATGCCTTCTGGTTCTCCAAGAAAAACAACGAGCCGCTTTCGGACGAGAAAATCACGAAGATTCACATGCCAAGCAACACCGGAAAACCGTTTATACTGGGCATCGCCTTCTTCTTCCTGGGCTTCTTCCTGGTATTCAGCTGGTGGATTCCATCCATCGTGGCCGGTATCGCGGTATTGATTATTATGGCTACCATGTCCTTCGACCGTGATCACGGGTATTACATTCCGGTTGAAGAGATTGTTCAAACCGAACAGAAACTGCGGGGTGATACGGTATGAAAATAGATGCCACTCAGCCGCTGGAATATGGAACAGAGGAAAACCGCAATCGTATATTCGGCTTCTGGCTGTTCCTCGGAGCTGAAATTGCGCTCTTTGCTACCTTGTTTACCGTCTACTTCGTTCTCGTGAACCGCTTTGCCAGCGGTCCGAGCGGAGCGGAAATCTTTGAAATTACGCCGGTCCTGCTTGAGACGTTCCTGCTCTTAACGAGCAGCTTCACCATCGGTTTGGCTGTTCATGCGATGCGTCTGGGCCTGAAAAAGCAGATGATGATCTTCATGGTCATCACCCTGCTGCTGGGTGCGGGATTCCTCGGGATCGAGATCTTTGAATTCTTCACCTATGTTCATGAAGGAGTAACGCTCTCAACGAGCGCCTTCTCCTCCAGCTTGTTCACATTGCTTGGCACGCACGGAGCTCACGTTACCTTCGGTCTCCTGTGGGGAACCGCCATTCTGATTCAACTTAAAAAGCATGGACTGGATCATTCCACAGCCAACAAGTCCTTTATCTTCTCGCTCTACTGGCACTTCCTGGACGTTGTGTGGATCTTCATTTTCAGCTTCGTGTATCTGAAAGGACTGATGTGACATGTTAAAACAGCTGTTTCCAATTAAGCATGTAGCGGGTTATATATCGTCCCTCGTCCTTTCAGCTGTCGCGCTCGTCGTTCTGCTGGATATGCCGGCAGCTTCGAAAGTGGCCGTTCTGCTGGTCACCGCGATTCTGCAGGCAGCCGTTCAGCTTATGCTGTTCATGCACGTCGGCGAAAGCGAAGACAAAAAGTCCGTCTATATCAACATTGCGTTCGCCCTGTTCGTAGGGCTGGTTACCATCTTCGGAACGCTGTTCATCTTCATATGGGGCTGGTACGCTTAAGTCTCGAGAAAAATCCGGGGTGAACGTGTACCGTCGATCATCGTTTGCTATCACGAACATATCACCAATATCAAAGAGGGCGTCCTAAAAGATCCTGGATCTCGAGGGATGCCCTCTTTTTTCTATTGAAGGTGCTGCATGCGAATCATTTCCCCAGCATACTCCAAAATGTAAAAAGAACCGTTTCTCGGTCTACGGACGTGCAGTCCGTCAATAACGAGGAACGGTTTCTTTTTGCATTCCATATGCAGCTCCATCAGCCACTGCCATTCGCGGCTCCATTAATCATGTCCTGCACGCGTATCCAGAATTTCATCAATCTCACTCTGGAGCTTGGTGGTCAGGGTCTGTTCATCTCCGATGATCCAGGCATGATTATAGGGAGTTTCCACCTTGGAGGCGTCACTCTGTTGCCTGATCGAGTCAACATACTTCGTAATCGAGCGCGGCACTCCGTCTCTCTCCGTAAACAATAAAGGGGCGTGTTTACCCATATGGGATAATGGAGCGGCCGCAATGGACAATGCCGGCGAGTCCGGCCTCGAGAAGGAGAAACTGTAGCCCGGCGATTGTACTCCCCAGCCAAAACCCGTCCCGGGATCATGATACTGGGCAAAATGAATGGCATTCTCATACGGATCGTCCCCGGCTATGCGCGTTACCTTCCCGTATTGCTGCAGCTCGTCTTCAACGGCCTGGGACACCACCTTTTCAGGTCCGATGACGTAGATATTCGCTTTCCCGTTACGCTGCCTTAGGGCCTGCGCCGTCTCTTCGGGCACGTCCTTCTCGCTGACATACAGCATCGTTTCCGGCATTTGGGCAATCCAGCTTACCGCGGGCAGCGTATAGTCTGGCCGTTCCATCGATCCGACAATAACCGAGGTCGGTACTGAACCGTTTACCCTGGAAGCATAGGCATCAATTGCTGCTGCCGCTTCGGCGGCTTCCCCGGCAGGAATGTGATCGGCCTTGTATTCAAGTCCGTTCAGCTCTTTCATCACCTGATCCGAGATCGGTCCGACGGTAATGATCTCAATCCCCTTGTTGTGCTCCGCCCCCCTCGGCTTCAGCCGTCTCAGCTCTTCCAAGGTTTCCTTCGGGATCCCCCCTTCTTCAACGAAGAGTAAAGGCCCCTCGCTAAGCTGGGTCAGATCGACGCTGACAGCCGCGATCAACCAGTGAGTCGAATCCACGAGGATCACGGTCTGCGGACGGCTGTGCACGTTCGTGGACTGCCACAGCGTCTTGGAAGTCAGTACGGCTGCACTAACTGGATCGGATGTATTTAACCGAATCGTGTTTTTTGTGGCGGACCAAGGTACGGGAACATCCTTCAGCAGTTCTTTGCTGTGAACCGCCGAGGGAATGGAGGGCTCGGAATGGCTCTGCGTTTGACTCCAAGCGAGGATACCTGCCGTCAGCAGGGCTAGGGCCCAGCCGGCGATCATTTTTTTCACCGAATATTCCTCCTGTCTTCACAATACAGTGCATCGTGCGAGATCATTCTTCCTGCTGATCCGTCTACAGATCTTCCATTAATTTCTCCTCATCCATATCCGGCGGCAAGCCTGGACGCTCATGGGTACGGTTTCGGATCCATTGTTCCTTCAGCATCTTCACAAATACGTCATCCCGGGATAACCAGACCCCGTACTGGCGCTTCATATGCCGCTCTGCTTCCTCGAACGAGCTGAACCGGAATGGGAGAGGTTCCCCGTTCCACTCGATCACCCATTCCCCGGCATAGGCGTAAACAAACAGCAAATCCTCGCCCCAGCTTTCGTACAGCACGCCGGACTCGCTTCCTTTGATATTGAACTGATTACGCGAAGCATCGAACCGGATCGGTTCCAGCTCGAACGAATCCGCCGCAAACAATTGATACACATCCTCTGTTATGGTGCACCCCGCAGCCTTGGCATGGCCGCCACCGCCATACCGCATCGCCACTTCGGACACGTCCACATGATCATGAATGGTTCGAAGGCTCATTTTTCTTCCGCCCATGTTCAGGATCGCGATGTAGTCAAGATGGGGATAGCTCGTTCCCAGCTCGCTGGCAAGCTCGGAATGATAGGATTCGGCGTACACGATACCGACGCAATGCTCCTCGACGAAGGTTTGAATGAGTTCCCGCTGCTTGCGACGAATGTAACGCTCGATTTTATTCTCTTCCATGTCCAGGATTTTCTGTTCAAATTCATCAAAGAAGAAGCCCTCGTGCGATTCCCGGAGGCGCTCAGACATCTTGCTCTCGAATTCGTCCAGGGACAACATGTAGAACAAGTCATTCAGGCGCTTAGCCTCGATCTTGCCGCTCTCTTCCCATTCCCATGTATCATAGAGACGCACCAGCTCAACGAATTCGTCCAGCGCTTCAGTTCTGCCGAGATGTCCATGTTCGATAAGATATTCATAGAACAGCGAGGTTGCCGATGCCAAGCGGCCGTCCCGATGCGTTACATCCACTTGTCCCCAGCTGTGTTCATTGAGGTGGAGGGCGGTTTTATGGTGATCGATAAGCTGCACCTGTCCCCCCTCTTCGACAAACACGCTCAATTCCTTCTCGATGTCAGGAGAAACCGACAAATCCGTAATGAACAACATATCGAACGGATTCTCCTGTACGGAGGTCCGGTTCAAATACCTTGCGACTTGTTGATTCAATCCGTGAACGGAATTGTAACGGACATCGATTCCTTCACCGAAGGCGCATTTGGCGATGATGCCGCAGCCGACGCCATCCAAATCGTTATGGCTGTACAGATGATACATGGTTGACTTCCTCCCAGCAGAAGGTGGAATGATTAGTTGTTCTTGCCTTTCATCCCTTTACGGTTCCCTAAATTCCGTTGTTTTAACCCCTGTCAGCCTCTCAGAATCCACAAGGAAACTAAAAAAGAAGAAGGACTGCAGCAGCCGCTTCTTCTGGATTATAAAGAATGATTATGCCTGTTGAACCGGTCTCGGACCTTTGGATGCCATGACCTCGTACATGCCGTGGCTGGAGCTGATGACATGCTCAGGCTGCGTCTTTCCGCTGGTTGTCGCGGTGTCCTTGGATGTGCGCGGGACTGGTTTCCCAGCGTTTCCACGCTTCTTTCGACTCCCAGCGGATCATCACGATTACCTGCTGATCAGATAGGATCAATTCATCGATGCGTGCTGCACGGAATTGCAGGCAGCGCAATCTTCCTGCAAATAAAAAAGCGAAGTAAAGCCGGCCTTCTTCAGCTTGCGCGCAGCCAGAATTCCATCCGAGCGCTTCGGCGTTACGATGACTACGGAATCATCGGGCTTGAGTTCCTTCTCCCACACATACGGCAACCTTCCAAGCGAGATGTTTATGCTCTCTTTCCTTGGACATTCCATAAATTCGGACACATCACGTACATCGAGCACTTTCAGATTCGGGCATTCCTTCTGTGCCAGACGAAGATCACTGCACTTCATGAAGCGCAAACCTGTTATAGGTATAAACCTCCGGTAGTAGAGACCGGATATAAAGATTATCAGTGCGGCAGATGCAATCAGCACGAAGCATTCCCCCATCAATATCGTGTGTTTCAGCATGATGCATGGCGGTAAGATCACGGGCTTAAAAAATCGCCAATCCTACCCCTACGGGTATATAGTATGTGCTCCGCACCTAATTGTCAATACATCATAACAGCGCGTTTTCTTCAATTTCAAACCCAAGGTCTTCAATCAATCCCCAGTCGGCCGTATGAGCCTGGCCTTGTGTCGTTAAATAATCGCCGATGAAAATGGAGTTCGCCGCGTACAGTCCAAGGGCTTGAAGGGATCGCAGGTTCACTTCCCGCCCCCCGGCAATCCGTATCTCCTTCGTCGGGTTAACAAACCGCATCATGGCAAGAATCTTCAAACACATAATCGGTGTCAATTCCTTGCGTCCTTCCAGAGGGGTTCCCTCGATCGCATTCAGAAAATTGCATGGAATCGAATCCGCTCCAAGCGATTTCAGAGCAAACGCAATCTCCACCCGTTCTTCCAAGCTCTCCCCCATTCCGAAAATGGCTCCGGAGCAAGGGGACATTCCGGAAGAGCTTGCCTGCTTCACCGTGTCCAGCCGGTCATCGTATGTATGCGTAGTCGCAATACGCCCGTAATTATCTTTGGAAGTATTCAGATTATGGTTGTATCGATGGACCCCGGCATCGGCGAGCTTGCGCGCATGTTCCTCATTCAGGAAGCCCAGACAACAGCACACCTTCAGATCGGTCGTCCGGGTAATCTCCTTCACCGCTTCGGCTACATGATCAATCTCCCGATTGGACGGGCGGCGTCCGGAAGCCACGATGCAGTAGGTCCCCGCTTTACGGCGAATCGACTCGCGCGCGCCTTCCAGAATTTTGTCCTTGGTCAGCCATGCGTATTTTTCGATAGGCGCTTCCGACACGATGGACTGGGAGCAATATCCGCAATCCTCAGGACACAGACCGGATTTCGCGTTCACGATCATGTTCAGCTTGACCTTGTTTCCATAATACTCGCGACGGATGTGATAGGCCGCCTGCATAATGTTCAGAAGCTCCCCGTCCTCGCTGTTCAGAATCGCCAAGGCTTCGGCCGGGGACACTTCATGTCCTTTCACGACCCGATCCGCCAGCTTCAACCAATCGTAATGGGTTTGTGTTGTCATATTCAAAATCTCCCTCTCCATTCTGATTGTCAACCATTTTCAATAATAATTAGGTTAACAATATGGATAATAATAGCACAGGCCACGAAAGCGAGGCAATCCTCCATTGAAGCCTCCGCAAAAAATAGGGACTGCTTCATCAAAGCCGGCATCCGGCTTAATGAAACAATCCCTTTCCTATTTAACGAATTGTTGGCTTTACGGTGCCCGCTTGGGCAGCATTTTCACGTACTCATCAGACATTTTCATCAGCTGCAATATATAGTCGTAATCGCTGCGGTATTTTTCGAAATCCGTTACGGGCTCAAGCGTCTTCAGGGATACTGCGGTACCGTCCTCAAACCCGTCACCCGGCACGAACAGAATGTCGTTATTAAAGAAAGATCCCGTCGGCAAATAATACCTCATCCCGATTACGTTGCGGTCCACGTTCAGCAGGTCATGCCCAAACGCGTTGAACCCCTCCTCATCGAGCGAGACGCCCAGAAGGTTTGCGACGGTAGGCAGAATATCCACCTGTCCCCCCACCTGCTCAACGACCTTCCCTTCCTTCATGCCGGGAACATGAATGATGAGCGGTATGTTAAATCGACTGACGCGCTCATGGTAAGGAATACCCAGCGTTGACGAGATCATATCCGCATCCGCTTCTGCCGGATTGATGCCGAAGTGATCTCCATATACGACCAGGACGGTTTCATCCCACAGCCCGTTCTGCTTCAGGCGGTCTACCAGCGTTCCCAGCGCATAATCGGAATAGTTCACCGACTTCAGATAGTTTCCCAAATGGGTCCCTTCCAGCTCGGCAGGCAAGGTGATTTTCGCGAATTTATCCTTCACATGGTATGGAGAATGATTGGAGACCGTGATGTAATGGGCATAGGTAGGTTTATTCTGCTGTTGGTTCTCCAGCAGCTTGTCTACGCCGACTCGGAACAGCTCTTCATCGGAAGGACCGAATTCATTGAAGTTATCATTCGTAAAATACGGCTTGTCGTAATAATGCTGAAAATCAAGCGCCGGGTACATCTTGCTGCGATCCCAGAACTTCACGTCATTCACGTGGAATGTGCCGGTTGCATAGCCATGCTTGTTCAAGAGCCGCGGAAGGCCCGGCAGCTCCTTATTTCCGAAACCGGTGGACATGGCAACCGTTCCTGTCGGATAGATCGAGGTATTCACCGCAAATTCGGCATCCGATGTATTGCCTTGGCCGATCTGTTGGAAGACGTGTGGGAAATACAGGCCGCCTTCCGCAAGTTCGTTCATCACCGGGGTCAATTCCTGGCCATTCAGGGATTGACCCACCGGAAAGTTCTGCAAGGACTCCATCTGGACGATGATCAGATTTTTGCCTTTTGCAGCGCCGAAATAGTCCGGCTTTTTCTTTGCTTCCTTGACGTAAGGATACGTCGCCAGCAGCTGCTGGGACCGCAGGATGGTGTCCTGCAGACTTCCCTCGGCCAGCGCACGTTTCTCCTGCGAGTTACGCACGACAGCAGACACCTGGTAGTTCATGAACCCCATTTGCTCCGCCCGCACGATTTCATTCTCGATTCCCCATTCTTTGCGAATGATCAGTCCGGACAGAACAACCGCTACGATAAGAACAACGGTCATGGAAGTACGCCACATCAGACCAGGCCTGCGTGAGTAGGTTACGGAATAGCCGGAACGAGCTCCACCGAAATGCAAGCCCCTTTGGGAGCGCGAACGAATTTTTCGGACCGCCCATATGACCAGCAGAAGCAGCAGGTCCAGGAAGAAGAGAAAATGCTCCGGCTCTAGCAAAGCTGTAATGCTGGCCCGTACCTGATTTACTTGACCGATACCCGCAAGCGCGGTATACGTCGGTATGGACCCAAAATGAACGTTATAAACAGCCGATGCAAACATGATGAAAGATAAGACGATATTTAGGATCACATAGACCGTCTTTTTCCCTCTGACCGGCAGCAGCAGTTCCAGAAAACTAATCAGGGCGAGGAGCGACAGTGCGTCGGTAAGCACCTTCCCCCATGCAATCCCATTAAACAGAAACACTCTTAGAAGGATCAGCTTGACTAAGAGCGTCAAAAAAACTAGCACACATAATTTCAACCTTTGTTCAAGGTAGCGTTCCATTTCCCATTCCCTCTTTTGTAAAAGTAATGTTAATTTGCAGCTTCCATTATAACAGGAATGTAAACACCGATCTATTCCGCCCATTCCTTCGCTCCCCCGTCAAGTGTCCAATGCATGATCCATCCGTACCACGTAGGATAATGCATCCCAATCAAAGGCTGGAGGGTTTATGCATGAAGATGGTTGTAACCGGCGGAGCGGGCTTCATCGGCTCCCACCTGGTGAACGGACTCGTTAATCAAGGCTATGAAGTCCATGTAATTGATAACCTGACAACCGGAGATCCAGGTCGCCTTCACAGTGAGGCGATTTTACATGTAGCTGATGTTAACAGTCAGCAGACAACGGCATACATCTCGGTGCTGAAGCCGGAAGTCGTCTTTCATTTGGCCGCACAGGCCGAGGTGCAGCGATCGATCCAGGAACCTCGGCTTGATGCGGATGCCAATGTCATGGGTACGATAAACATACTGGATGCTTGCCGTAAGGCCGGCGTTCGTAAGATCGTGTTTGCTTCGACAGCCGGTGTGTATGGAGACCTCGAGAGATCTCAGCTAACGGAAGACGATCCGGTTAACCCCGTCACCTTCTATGCGCTATCGAAAGCAGCAGGCGAACAATATATCCGTCTTTATTACCACTTCTTCGGCCTGCAATACACCATTCTTCGTTATGGGAACGTCTACGGGCCGGGTCAGACCGCAAAGGGAGAAGGCGGTGTCGTGGCGGTTTTCGGCGAACGTCTGTATCAAGGCGCGCCGCTCCCAATATACGGCGATGGTCTGCAGACCCGGGATTTCATTTACGTCAAAGATGTGGTTGACGCGACCCTTGCCTCCATCCTTCATGGTGATCAAAGTGTGCTTCATGTTAGCACCGGCACCGACCATTCCGTCAATACGCTCGTCGATCTCATCAGAAGGCTGCACCCAGACCGCATCGATGTCGATTATCTGCCCGCCAAGATCGGCGATATTCGGCACAGTTGCCTGAATAATGAAAAGACCCGGGAGCGGCTGCGGTGGAGTCCGTTGTTCAGCCTGGAAGAAGGCATGGAAGAAACCTACCGTCACTGGCTTGGCACACCAGTTTCCCAAAGCGACTCTAGCAAATGAGCATAAAACAGCCGTATTCCTCGTCATTCGAAGGAATACGGCTGTTTGTAAGCGTTCCGGTTTACATAACGCTTCCTTTGGTCAAATCAGCAATCGGAGCACCACCAAAGTCAGGATCCCGACAATGACGGTAGCAAACAGGCTTTTCGTAAGAAATGCGGTCAGAAAAGCAGGGACAGCCGCTACCAGTTCCAGTGTATGGCCCCCCGGATCCACGCGTCCATCACTAACGAGCAGCTCCTGCGCTAAAAGCGCCGCCATGACCGCGATCGGCACATGATCCAGCCAACGGATCATCAATTCCGGAATGCGGAGCTTGCTCAGAATCATGAGCGGCAGAACCCTTGGAATCAGGGTGACGACAGCGCATCCGATAATCAGTATGGCGATATGCCATCTTATTTCCATCGTTCGATCACCATCCCTGCTGTAGCCGCAACCATGATCGCAGCGATGACCGCTGCGCTTCCCGGCATGAACGTACTCATCGCAATTACCGAAACGGCGGCAACCATAATCACCATGAAGTCCAGTTTATACTTCTTTCGGCTGATCCATTGCAGGGCCAGTAATCCGATAAACATCCCAGGCAATGCAAAATCAAGGCCAAACTTCTCCGGCTCCGGTATCCACGCTCCGACAAGACCTCCCGCAACGTTCGCTGCACACCAGAACAGATACGCTGTGATATTCAGTCCCACCATCCACCGATAACCCAGCCTCTTCTGCTCGGCCGCCTTGGATGCCGCCACACCGAACGTTTCGTCGGTTAGCAGGGAACCGATGAAGAAGCTTTTTCCCGAGGACAACCCTTTAAAATACGGTGCAATCGCTGCGCTTAACAGCAGATGCCTGGCATTGACGAAAAATATCGTGACAATAATGGATAAGACCGGGCTTGCGGCGGCCACCATCCCCGCGGCGATGAATTGTCCGGAGCCCGCATAGAGCAGCAGCGAAAGGAGCGCGATCTCGAGCAGGCTGAAACCTGCGGTACGCTCGACGACGCCTGCCGCAAAACCAATGCTCAGGTATCCCAGCAGTGTTGGTATGCAATCCTTGAATCCTTGTAGATAGGAATTGGCCTGGTTTCCCTCGATATCGGCGGGAAGCCGTTCTGACTTGGTGCTCATCTGTGTTCGATTCCTCTCTCCCTCTACAATTCTATTTTTCATTACTATGAATATTTCTTGCTGGCTTGTCAACGCCAGGGATCGTTTTTTTCCATACAAATAAAAAAGCGTTCCGGACGTGCTGCTCATCTTCCGAAACGCTCCTCGTTTTAATTGGATGCGTGGTCTAAGGCTTCAGGATGACTTTGATACAGCCATCCTTCCTCTCATTGAAAATATCATAGCCAAGGGCAGCCTTCTCCATCGGAAACCGGTGGGTAATGATATCCGAAGGATCCACTGTCCCCTCTTTCAACATTTGATACAGGCGGGGCATGTAATGAATGACCGGGGCAAGACCCATTTTCAACGTAATATTGCGTTCAAACAGCTCTCCTAACGGAAATGCATTGTAGATAAGCCCATATACGCCCGTAAGCTGGATGGTCCCGTATTTGCGCACCATTCTCGCAGCCATGCGAAAAGCTCCCAAGGAGCCCCCCTGAAGCTTCAGTATGCTACCCAGCATCTCAACGCCGGTCCGTTTGGCATCCAGTCCTACGCAATCGATAACAACATCAGCGCCGCCCTTGGTTATCTCAAGGATATAGTTCTCGATCTCGGGTATCTTCTCAAAGTTGTAGGTTTCCACATGATTGGTGCGGCTGGCATGCGCCAGCCTGTAGTCCACATGGTCGATGGCGATGACCCGCTTCGCTCCTTTCAGCCATGCAAACTTCTGCGTTAACAGTCCTATCGGGCCGCATCCGAGGATAATGACGACATCGCCGGGCTTAACTCCTCCGTTCTCCACGCTCCACATGGCGGTTGGCAGTGCATCGGACAGCAAGAGGAGCTTTTCATCCTCCATCTCGGCAACCTTCGGAATGACAAAGGGCATGAAATTTCCGTAAGGTACCCGCAGCAGTTCCGCCTGCGCGCCTTGAAAGCCGCCGTACGCGTCGCTGTATCCCAAAAAACCGCCGGTATTCTTTGCTTCGTTCGCATAATCGCATTGGCTCTCCATTTGATTCTGGCAGAAGATGCATTTGCCGCAGGACACGATAAAAGGAATGATCACACGATCTCCCACTTTGACCCTGCTTACTTCTGGCCCTGCATCCACGACGACCCCCATCGGCTCATGGCCGATAACGTAATCATCGTTAAGCTGCTTCAGCTCGCCGTTATATAAATGCAAGTCAGATCCGCAGATGGCCGTGGTGGTAACCCGAATCAAGATATCGTCGCTGTGCTGAAGAACGGCGTCCTTCATTTCCTTCACTTTGATCCGATGTCTGCCTTGATAAGTGACTGCTTTCACACGCGCCCCCATTCCAAGCCTTCATCCCATAAATGTAATAATTTGGCTTTTTTATGTTCAGTGTGCGCTATTTTTGCGGGAACTAGTCCATCAAGGCAAAAAAATGCGGAATCAGCCCAGCACTTCAGGCTGGATGTCGACCGGCTGCTTTTTGGTCCTGCCGACTTTCAAGAACAATACCAGCCCTAACAGCACCAGCGCTCCGCCTGCGGCTTGCAGTGAATTCATCGACTCATTCAGCAGGAGAAAAGCCAGCAGACTCGCTCCAACCGGCTCTCCGAGAACGCTCATCGACACGGTGGAGGCCGTCGCATACTTCATCAGCCAATTGAATAACAGATGACCGAATACCGTGGGCACGACGGCCAACAAGGCGAATATCCCCCACTCGCGAGCGGAATACCCGGTCAGCGGAATCTGCATGCCCACGTTATATACCGCCAATACGGCAGCAGCTACCGCAAAAACCAGCCAGCTGTACAGGAATGACGGCAGCCGTCTGAGCAGCAGTTGTCCGAGCAGCATATGGACGGCCACCGCGGCCGTCCCCAGCAAAGACATGATATCGCCGGTCAGATGCCCCTTGCTCCCGCTGAAGCCGCTGCTGCCAATGAGAAGGAACACGCCGAGAAAGGCGATGGCCATGCCTCCTATAGCCGCCAGCGACGTTTTCTCCTTAAACCAGATGTAGGCGCCGATCATCACGAATACCGGCTGAAGGGCCAGGATGATCGTAGAACTGGCTACGCTCGTCCACTTCAGGGAACCCATCCATAACAAAAAGTGCAGAGCCAGCATCGCGCCGGACAGAATCAGCAGAAGCGCTTCGGAGCGCTTCAGCGATCGGATAACGGGCATGTATCTTCCCGCGAACGGCAGCATGATCAGAAACGTAATCACTAATCGGTACATGGCCTGAATGGAAACGGGACTCCCGGACCATTTTACGAAAATGGATGAAAAGGATATGGCTATAATCCCTATAAATAACGGGATAAAAACGGGAATCGGTGCTCGGTTCGAATTCATGATGGTTAAATGATTCACCTTTCGTGTTATATTAGAGATTGATTTCAAAATTAAACTTTCGGTAAAGGATAATCGGCATGAAAAAGAAAGACCTACGCAATCAAATGACGCCTCCTAAATTTCTGGCGATCGGTTTCGCATCGATCACACTGATCGGAACTTTTCTGCTTAAGCTCCCTATCGCTACCGCCGACGGGACTTCGACTCCGCTGGTAGATGCTCTCTTTACGGCCGTGTCTGCCATTAGCGTGACGGGGTTAACCGTCGTGGATACGGGCACCCACTGGTCGATATTTGGACAAATTGTCATGCTTATGCTGGTTCAGCTTGGCGGCTTGGGGTTTATGACCTCGGCCACCTGGATTGCATTGATGTTCAACCGCAGAATCTCGCTTCGGGAGCGTATGATCCTTCAGGAAGCGATGGGACAATACCAAATACAAGGCATCGTGGATCTCATCCGAAGAGTGCTGGTCTACACGCTGATCATAGAAGGCGCGGGCGCCTTGCTGCTGGCGCTCAGGTTCTCTGCCATCATGCCGCTTTCCGATGCGGCGTACTTCGGCATTTTCCAGAGCATCTCCATCTTCAACAATGCAGGCTTTGATCTCTTTGGCCAAATTCACGGACCCTTCTCAGGGTTTGCCACCTATGTAGCGGATCCTTTCGTGAATATTATCCTGATGTTGTTGATCTTCCTTGGGGGCATCGGCTTCATCGTTATTTTTGATCTCATCGAGTATCCGAAATGCAAAAAGCTTTCCCTTCATTCCAAGGTTGTCTTGACAGTGACTTCCCTGTTAATCGTGATCGGGGCGGTCATGATCTTTATTCTGGAGCACAGCAATCCCAAAACCTTGGGGCCTCTTTCGTATCCGGTTAAGATCATGGCTTCCATATTCCAATCGATCACGCCTCGTTCGGGTGGCGTCAGTACCCTGGACATTGCGAGTTTGGAACAATCGTCCCAGTTCTTCATGATTCTCCTGATGTTCATCGGGGCAGCGCCCGGATCGACCGGAGGCGGCATCAAGGTGACGACCTTCGCCGTGCTGATCGGTGCCGTCGTCACGATGATTCAGGGAAAACGCGATGTGGTGCTCTATCGCAACCGCATCTCCCAAGCCCTGGTTTACCGCTCCATTACGCTGACGATTCTATCGCTGCTGCTATTGGTAGGCGCTTCGATGTTCCTGTCGGTTACGGAGTCAGGCGAGTTCTTAAGGATTCTGTTCGAAGCCGTATCCGCCTTCGGCACGGCCGGGTTATCCATGGGTCTTACCACTGAGCTCTCCGGGGTTGGCAAGGTTACCATTGCCATGCTCATGTTCCTCGGCCGGCTGGGACCGCTAACGCTTGCGTACGCGCTTAGCCGCAAAAATAACAAGGAGCTGTACCGGCATCCCGAGGGACGAATCACAATCGGGTAAGCATCCGGCACGCTCATCGCCCCATGAAAACAAACCGTACGCCTCGATTGAAGAGAGGTGTACGGTTTGTTTCTTAAATACGTTTCTTTAGTCCGCCTCTGATTCCCCGAACTCGCTGGCATCAATGGCTGCATCCAGCAAATCGTCAAACAGCTCGTCATCGTTTTCGATCCGCTCGTCTATTTGGAGAAACTGCTCCTCGATTCCCGGCTCCCCGGCAAAGTTCAGACTGTAATCCCAATCCCGGCCGTTCTTGCTCAGGAAGGTAATCTCGTAGGATGAGGCATGTCCATCTATAGAAAATACGGTATATCCCACGAATTGATCGGCATCATCCCGCTTCATATCCGCACGCTCGATTCGGACTTGTGACACGTTTTCACGCTCCTTCGTTACGTTGTAAAGCACTCACCAGACTCAGTATATCACTTTTCTTGATCGCTGATTATGGTTTTTCTTATACAGTTCGATCTAGTATAATATGGGGTGTTACATTATTAATTGCATAGGAGGGTTCCAAATGTCCGATTTCAATACATACCTGCACAAATATGCCGAGTTGGCCGTAAAGGTTGGAGTCAACATACAGGAAGGGCAAACGCTGGTGGTCCATGCTCCTGTCGATTCCGCCGAGTTTACCCGCTTGATCGCGAAGAAGGCATACGAAGCGGGGGCCCGCCTCGTTAAGATCCTGTGGACCGACGAAACGATAACAAGGCTTCAATTCGAAAAAGCTGCGGATGACGTGTTTACCGAAGCGCCAAAATGGTATGCCGGAGAAATGACCGAGCTGGTCGAGAACGGGGCAGCCGTTCTGCACGTGCTGGCCGAGAACCCCGACCTGCTCAGCGGCATCGATTCCGAGCGCATCGGAAACTTCTACAAGGCGCGCGGCGAAGCATTGAAGCAGTACCGTGCCTATCAGCAGTCCGACAAGTTCAGCTGGTGCCTGGTCGCAGTTCCTTCGGCGGCGTGGGCCGCGAAGGTATTCCCGGATGCTCCGGAATCCGAGCAGGTCGGCAAATTGTGGGATGCGATTTTCCACACCGTACGTGTGGACCAGGAGAACCCGGTAGAGGCTTGGAACCAACATCTCGAAGTGCTTGAAGCCAAATCCTCCGTGCTGAACGCCAAGAAATACAAGAAGCTCCACTATGTTGCGCCGGGAACCGATCTTACCATCGAGCTGCCGGAAGGACACATTTGGGCACAAGGCGACAGCATCAACGAACGTGGACACTCCTTCGTGGCTAACATGCCGACAGAGGAAGTCTTTACCGCTCCTCTCAAAACAGGCGTCAACGGCACCGTACATAGTACGAAGCCATTGAGTTATGCCGGTAACATCATAAACAACTTCTCCCTTACTTTTGCAGAAGGCAAGGTGGTCAGCTTCACGGCGGAACAAGGGTATGAGACTTTGGAGCGTCTCCTGAACATGGATGAAGGTGCCCGTTACCTTGGTGAAGTGGCGCTTGTGCCGCATCAATCCCCGATCTCGGAGTCGAACATCCTGTATTACAACACGTTGTTTGACGAGAATGCCTCCAATCACCTGGCGCTCGGCAGCGCTTATGCTTTCTGTCTCGAGGGCGGCAAGGACATGAATCAGGAGCAGCTGATTCAGAGCGGTCTCAATACGAGCGTAACCCACGTCGACTTCATGATCGGCTCCGGCGACATGGATATTTTCGGCGTTACGGCAGATGGCAAGGAAGAACCCGTATTCCTGAAAGGAAACTGGGCATTTTAAGAATAGATGCAGCATAAAGCAGCTATTTCTCGCGAAGTAGCTGCTTTCTTTTAAACTTTTTCGGACTTTAATTGACCCGAGGTTGATTTACAAACTTAAAAATTGTGCGATAATCTAAACAACGCTTGAAGTTGCTATGAGGCAGCATATCAGAAATGGAGGGTCTGTCATGTCCAGCTTTGAACAAAAATTGGAACGCTATGCGGAACTAGCAGTCAAGGTCGGCGCCAACGTGCAGCCGGGACAAACGCTGGTGGTTAACGCTATGATCGAGGCGGCGCCACTGGTGCGTCTGATCGTGAAGAAAGCCTACGAAACGGGTGCCAAGCAAGTGAAAGTGAATTACAGTGACGAGATCGTGAATCGGATTCGGTACGATCTGGCGCCCGACGAAGTTTTTTTGGAACCGCCGACTTATTACGCAGAGGAAGTAACCGAACTAGCCGAACAAGGAGCCGCTTTCTTGACGATTCTCTCCTCGAACCCCGACCTGTTAAAAGGTGTAGATCCCGAGCGTATATCCAATTATCAACGTACATATGGCGCAGCCATGTCGAAATACCGGCAATACCAGCAGGCCGACAAAATGAGCTGGACCGGCATCGCGTACGCTTCCCCCGATTGGGCTGCCAAGGTGTTTCCTGACGTTCCTGCCGGCCAGCAGGTGGACAAAATGTGGGACGCGATTTTCCACGCGGTTCGCGCGGACCTGGAAGATCCTATTGGGGCGTGGGAGGAGCATATCCATACCCTTCAACGCAAATCGGATGAGCTCAATGCCAAGAAATATCACAAGCTCCGGTTCACTTCACCTGGAACCGATCTGACGATCGAGCTGCCGGAGGGTCATATATGGGCCCAGGCGGGCAGCCACAACGAAAAAGGCGAACGCTTCGTTGCCAACATCCCGACGGAGGAAGTATTCACCGCCCCTCTCAAAACCGGCGTCAACGGCACCGTACGCAGCACGAAGCCTTTGAGCTACGGCGGCAACATCATCGACAATTTCTCGATTACCTTCGAGAACGGGCGCATCGTCGATTTTTCAGCCGAACAAGGCCAGGATACTTTAACCCGACTGATCTCCATGGACGAAGGGTCGCATTATCTGGGCGAGGTGGCTCTTGTCCCCCACCGCTCCCCGATCTCGGAAAGCGGCATCCTGTATTACAACACGCTGTTTGATGAAAATGCATCCTGTCACCTGGCCATCGGGAGCGCATATGCCTTCAACCTTGAAGGCGGCAAGACCATGACGTCCGAACAGCTCCAGGCAAGCGGCCTGAACACCAGCATTACCCACGTCGACTTCATGATGGGCTCCAAGGAACTTCAGATTACGGGAATCACGCATGATGGCAAGGAAGAGCCGGTCTTCATCGATGGCAACTGGGCATAATCGCCATATTTCCCGTTACCATGACTAGCAACTCCGCATTCGATTAAGAACGATCAACAGGGCAGCCTGATTCTCAAAGGCTGCCCTGTTTTTTTATCTGGTCCATCCCCGCCCTTTCTCTTGCCGAGTCAATCCCAGATTCGATTAATACCCGCAGATGGCCGAGCATATGATGAAGAGATGGGCGCAGCTCATTGGCTTGCCGATCACAGAGGCGAAAAGCGGGCCCAATACCAAGATAAGCCGGGATGCCTACGGTCTCCAGAGTCGGCTGTTACTAGAATTTGTAGGGCTTTTTTACCCGATATGTTGTAAAATGATGAGAGAAATAGGATGGTTACACCAGAGAGGGGATTATCGCGTGTCCAACCGATTACAGCTCCTCCTTGCAGCAGATTTCGCTGATTTAAGCGAACCTATTCAGGAAGAAATCTATTATGAATTCTATGACCTCGTTTATGGGCAAATACTGTATGTCGTACGGGATCATGCTGCTGTTGAGGATATCATTCAGGAGTCCTTTATCAAAGTGATCACAAGCAAGCCGAAGTTCGAAACGGAAAGCAAGATGCGGGGATGGCTCCGTGTCGTCGCCAAAAACTCAACCATGAATTATTTAAGAAAAAATAAAAAATACCGTAACCAAGTGGATGTCGATAGTGTTTTTATTAATGAAGAGGACGTGGTAGTTTCTTCCACGAACGTCGAACACCAGGTGGAATCGAATTTGCTGGAGGAGTCGATCGGGCAGTACCTCGACCAATTGAAGCCTGAATACAAGCTATTGATTGAGTATCGTTGGAAGCACAGCCTGACCTACAGGGAAATCGCGGAGCTGCTGAATACTCGCGAAGAGATCGTGAAGCAGCGTTTGTTCCGGGCCAGGGAATCCGTTAAGAAAATGCTGTATAGAGAGTGGGGTGAATTGGATGAGCAACGAAAAATACGATGATTGGTTTGACGAGGCCTTTGATGAAGCCTTTGATCGTGCAGCTTCACATTCCTCACTCCCTACTGACAACGAATCCAAGCGACAATCCTGGCAGCAAGTCAAGCTGCAGGTCGAGAAACTTAACAAACGGAAACAGCGACGCCGCAGCTTTCAGTTGGCCGGTGTTATCGCAGCTTCCATGGCATTCGGTGCATTCGTGTTCTCCCAGCCTGCCGTCACGCAAGCCGTATCACCAATCTATCAGCAGATCGTGGATTGGGGCAATGGCATTACGGGCCAGATATTCGGCAAGAAAGAGCCCGTCGATCCCAGCAAGGCCCTTACTGCGCCTCCGCCGGACATAAGCCCTGCGCCAGATAACGCCGATCAAGTTCCGCCCGCTGAATTGGTGGAAACCGAAGACGTTCCCTTTACGGATTCCGACGAATCCTTAATCGAATCGCAAAAGCGCGTATTATTCAAGATACCCGAAATCGGCTATATCCCGCCAGGCTTTGAGTTCCATGAGGCGACGGGAATCGCGGAAAGCGAAAGCGCGCCGATCCTGGATCTTCATCTTCACTACAAGAATGCGGATGAGAAGGTATTCTACATCGATTTAATCGACATGACGGCTGAACGGTCCATCGGCCTTGGAGGAAAGGTTACCGAGACGCTGAAGCTGAAATCCGGAGCCGTAGCCTACCTGACTGAAACCAACCTCCGCTTTTTGCATGACAATGACAAAATATTGGTGAATATCAGCGGATTGTTCTCTAGAGAAGAATTCATTAAAATCGCCAACAGCATACACTAAAACCATACCTGCACACACAAAGAAGGACACTTGCATAAAGTGTCCTTCTTTGATAACCTATCGAAATTACTGCTCTACTAATATCGAGTTCGTATAATAAGTGCCTTCCTCATATGTACCGTTCTCATTAATCCAATGAATGGTTTTGCCACGGTAATAGTAGCCTGCCTGAACGTTGAAATTTTTGGTCCCGCTAAGCGAAAGCTTGTTGGTTCCATTTTCATATGCACTGCCAGCATCCACCCAAGCCGACCCTGTCCAGCGCTGTAGAACATAATTAATGCCGATGCTATCCACGGCTTGTCCAGCGCCCGTAAATCCGTTGATGCTCACTTGGGTGCCGCTTGCCTTGCTAATCGTAGAATAGTAGTTGATCAAATATTTATTCGCTAGGAGGCTGTTGGAAGAATTCAAATTCATTTCAACCGGAGGCGGAGTCGTTAAAGCACCGGGTGCAATGTCTGCAGCGGAGTCCGCGTAAGCCCCTCCTGCCAGGGATAAACTTAACAAAACACTGACTGCAAGTGCTGAAGCTATACGTTTTGGACTGCGTACTTTCGACATAATATCACCTTTCTTTCAATATGATAGGAACATCCATATTTTAACACGTCGTGTAAGTGCAAAAGTTTCTAATTTTTCACGGTTTGATATAATTTTTGAAACTTTTCTGCAAATAAAAAGAAGCAGCGACATTTAATGTCGCTGCTTCTTCTAATATCCAGTTTACGCGCCCGCTTCTTCCTGTATCAGCTGCTGCTCTTGCCTGATCAGGCGTATCCGGGAGATGCGTTTATTCTCCGTCTCCTCAATCACAAAGCGACAGTCTTCGTATATAACAGACTGGCCTTTGTGCGGAAGCAGCACCTCCAGGCGCGCAGACAGCCATCCACCGATGGTATCGTAATCTTCTGTATCCACATTCAGACCAAATTGGTCATTGATTTCATCGATCAGCATCAATCCATCAATGGAGTATTCATCCTCCCCCACCTTTTCAATGCCAGGACGCTCTTCGTCAAACTCGTCTTGAATTTCACCGACGATTTCTTCCATAATGTCCTCCAGGGTCACGAGTCCCGAGGTCCCGCCGTATTCATCGATAAGAATGGCGATTTGCGTCTTGCTCCGCTGCATTCTTCGCAGCAGTTCGCTGATCTTGATCGACTCAGGAACAGCAATGATCGGGCGAATCAGGGAAAGCTGGTCGCCAACGAAGCCGCGCATCAGATCTTTAATGTGAATAAAGCCAATGATATGATCCTTGTCTTCGTCGCAGATCGGATAACGGGTTCGCATGCCCTCGCTTGCAATCTTCAGATTTTCTTCCAATGAAAGATTGTTGTATAAGCAGATCATTTCCGTACGGGGGATCATGATCTCCCTTGCCGTTGTATCGGCAAATTCAAAAATGTTGTCTACCAGTGTCATCTCCGTGCTATCCATCAAACCGCTCTCGCTGCTCTCTTTCATCATATCCCGCAGTTCTTCCTCGGTATGAACATTGCGTTCAACCACCGGCTTCATCCGGAATATGCGAAGAACGTTATTGGAAAGCCCATTGGCAAACCAGATAAACGGGAACATGATGGTGTAAAATACCCGCAGCGGGCCTGCGGACAGCAGCGTGATTTGTTCCGCCTTGCGTACGGCCACCGTCTTAGGCGCTAATGCACCGAATACGATATGCATGAGTGCGATCAAGATGAAGGCTAATACCAAGGACACCGCATGAACGGCTGTGTTGCTCCATCCTATACCGTTGAACCAAGGCGTAATCATGGCGGAAATCGTTCTCTCGCCGATCCAGCCAAGGCCGATGGACACGATGGTAATGCCAAACTGGCAAGCGGATATATATCCGTCCAGGTTCTTCAGTATGTTCTGCGCAAATTGTGCACGTCTATGTCCTTCTTCAACCAAAGCGTCAATCCGGCTGCTCTTCACTTTAACAAAAGCCAATTCAGCCGATACAAAAAATCCGTTTAATAGGACGAGAATCAATACCAAGGTTAAACTTATCAAACTCGGTAAGGGGTCACTCAATCGATCTCCTACCCGCCATACAGCATGCTATGACGAATAGGAACACCTCCTTCGGTTATTAAAAATGTGTGGTGCCATCAAGCATAACAGCGTGTTCGGACTACGCATCAACTTCCCAATGGTCTCATCTCCTTGTCTTATTCCGACTTATTCAAGCTATATAAGTAATTATATAGTACTACGATACACAGTCAAACGTTGTCTTATGACATTAATCATCGTTGTTATGAGCTTTAATTTGATTCTCAGCCGTTAACACTCGTTTTCCGATGAATTGAACGATTCTATGAATAAACATTCAGAATGTTAAAATAATACGATGCGGCCGCGCGCAGTGGCGTTAGAAAAACGCATGCCATTGAATATTCTGCCAAGGCCAAATGAAATAACCCCCGTCTACGCCTAAGTAAACGAAGGTTATTATGCATATGCGAATCGATTTATCTAGCCGTTGGAGGCGGGTTTCCGATAACGCCCGGATATTGATAATGAAGCGGCTCGTCGAACACGACATAATCCAGGTTTACCATCAGCAGGATGATACGGCGTCCTGTCGACCGTTCGCTGATGATAATATGATCCCGTCCGGCGGCTTCGATCACTCCTGTGAACACTTTGGCATTCCACTGCGAATTATTTTCATACGTCATGTAAAAGGTTCCCTGTTTGCCGAGGTTCAGCCGAAGAATATTCTCCACGTAAGATTGTTCGAATTGCGGCGGTGCCGGAACAACGGTGCCTCCTGGAGTCATCGGGCTTCCGCTAGGCACCTGCGGTGGAACGTTCGCCGTATAACCAGCCGTCCCGCGGTTCGGCACTCCCGGATAACGGATTCCATTCATGAAGTTCACAGGCGGCACACCTTGATTGTACATAAGTAATTTCCTCCTTTAATGTATATCTCCCGCCTAAGCGGTTGAGTATCGTGAATCAAAAGACTGTCGGACAGTCGGCATATGTCGGGGTGAAGAAACAATGTGCTTTGAATCGGCCAGTGTTCTGCTGATTGTACCAGGTTGCCGGGCAATCCCCGGCCGGACGGAAAAACCACAGCGCGTTGCTGGCCGGCCATATCCGCTCCCCATTGATCACTCTTTGGGCAAGCCGACGATCCCGATCCCTGGCCCGTTGATAAAAATAGCCCTTTTGTGTTGCTTCAAAACCGCCCGGGTTCTGAAAAACCATATCGTTCATGTTGCGGATGTTTTGAAAATCCAGGCAGTTGCCCAGTATCCGGTTCACGCCGACATTCCCGACCATGAGCATACCCTGCTCGCCTTCACCTTCTGCCTCTGCGCGGATCAATCTTGCCAGAAGATCCACATCACTCGAATTCGTTTTGATGACTGCCACAGAGTTCCCCTCGCTTCCTTAAGATCACTTTGTATCGTATGTGCATTCGCCCATAAATGTGCCTGGATACGAAAAAAAGTTCTTTACCGCGTCCATCGCGGTAAAGAACTTTGGTCTCCTGCTATCATGCCTTACTTCGCTTTAGGATTGTTGTATACATAACGGAACGTATACTCCCCCGATCCCGCTTGAATCACAACACCCGCTTCGCCATCAACCGCGGAATGGATCCCCTTTGCTTCGTTTAGAGGGAGCGTGCTGCCTTCCTTAACGTTTGAAACGTCAAAAACACCCGGCAGGCAAATTTCAGCAGTCGTATTAGGCGGAATGCACACTTCCAGCTGAAACTCGCCATCATCTTCCATCCGCCAGCATGACCGGACGGTTCCATACATCGTATCGATTTTGCCTTCCGCCCATGTCAGGCCTTCGCCCGGTACAGGCGCAATCCGGATATGTTTATAACCCGGCGCATCCTCCACGGTCTGTATGCCGGCAACCGAACGATACAGCCATTCGCCAATGGCTCCGTATGCATAATGATTGAATGAATTCATGTCGCGGCTCCAGAAGCTGCCGTCTTCCTTGATGCCGTCCCAATGCTCCCATATCGTCGTGGCGCCTTTCGTTACCGGATACAGCCATGAAGGATAGTCCTGCTGCAGCAGCAGCTTATACGCGGCATCATGCATGCCGTGCCGGCTTAACACATGATTAATATAAGGCGTGCCCACAAAACCGGTCGTTAAATGAAAGCGGCTCTCCTCCAGCAATGCATAAAGACGATCCGCCGCGCGTTTTTCCGCCGCCTCATCCAGCAGCCCGAACATAAGCGCAAGCACATGCGCGGTCTGAGTCGATGCCGCGAGCCTTCCGGACGGGGTCACGAATTCCTTACGGAATGCTACGGCAACCTTTTCTTTAAGCTCGGCATACAAGGCAGCGTCTTGTTCTCGTCCCAATACGACCGCGGTTTTCCTAAGCAGTTCCACCGAATAACCATAAAACGCCGAAGCGATGAAGTCCCGTTCCGTAGCCCCCACATAGTCCCCGGATTTCGCGTCCAGTCCCAGCCAATCGCCGAAATGGAAGCCGGTATTCCACAGATATTCGTGCTCCCCTTGAGCTTGAATGTAGGAGACCCAGCGCTTCATGCTCTCATATTGACGCTCCAATATCCGTCGATCGCCAAAATTGACATACACCGTCCACGGGCAAATGACCGCTGCATCTCCCCATGCGGCCGATGCATAGGCTTCATCGCCGAGCACATGCGGAACAACGAACGGAACCGCTCCGTCATCGCGCTGTTCCGCGGCCAGGTCCGACAGCCATTTCGTGAAGAAAGGTGCCACGTTGGCAAGATAGGCCGCCGTCCCGATGAACATCTGCGCATCGCCGGTCCAGCCAAGCCGCTCGTCACGCTGCGGGCAATCCGTGGGCACGTCGAGGAAATTCCCCTTCAGTCCCCATCGAATGTTGCTCTGCAATTGATTCACCATGGGATCCGAGCATTGAAAAGTTCCGGTTTCTTCGAAATCCGAATGGAGCACGACCGCTTCGAAATGCCGGAGGTCCAGCTGCTCTTCCGTGAAACCGTCTAAACGCACGTATCGGAAGCCTTGAAACGTAAAATGAGGTTCATGGATTTCGTTCCCCCCGCCTTTTAACGTGTATTGAATCGTTTGTTTAGCGGTTCGGAGATTCTCCGTATAAAAGTTGCCCTCGGCATCCAGGATTTCCGCATGCTGCAACGTCACCGTTGTGCCCTCCGCACCGGACACGCTAAAACGGACCCAGCCTACCAAATTCTGCCTGAAGTCGATGACGGTTTCACCTTTGGGCGTGGTCAGACATTCCACGGGCCGAACCGTTTGAACGGCTCTCACGGGTTCGTTGATCTGGGGCTTCAGCTTGTCGTAACCTTGGTCGATCGTTTCCACGCCATGCCAATCATCGGAGTTATAACCTGCCGAACTGAAACCGTCCAGTTCGAGCCGCGCATCATAGGTTTCGCCATGGTATAGCTCCGACATGGTGATCGGGCCTTTGGCCGACTGCCAGCTTGAATCGGTTGCCATCACTTCTTCGCTGCCGTCAGCATACGTGATATGCAGCTCCAGCAAAAGCGCTAATCGATCTCCATAAATCGCGTGCCGATTCTCCCAGCCCAGCTGTCCCTTGTACCAACCGTTACCGAGCCAAGCGCCGATCGCGTTTTGGCCTGATTTCAGCATCTCGGTCACGTCATAGGTCTGCGTCTGAATCGTATGATCGTAACTCGTCCAGCCTGGCGTGAAATAACAGTCTCCTACTCTCTGTCCGTTAAGCTCAAGTTCATAAAGGCCCAGCGCCGTAACATATATTCTTGCTTTCGTAATGGGCGACTTTAAGCTGAAGCTCTTGCGGAGCAGCGGGAGGTGACCGGCTTCAACAGGCAGCAAGGATCGTGGTGCAGATATCCATTGTCCGACCCATGGCTCCCCTTCCAGTTTTCCTGTCTCCCAGTAGGCCGTGTCGGACCATTCCGTCAATTCCCCGGCCTGGTTCCAGGCACGCACGCGATAGAAATAGCGCTTACATGATGTTGCGCTCAGCCCCGTTAATTCCACATGAACCGACTGCGACGAGGCTGTTTTCCCTGATGTCCAGCAGGGCTTGGCAAATTCCTTCTCGTTGGAAACCTCAATCTCATAAGCGGTTTGGCTGACGGCTCTTTCGTCCGAGGCTAACCTCCAACTGATGCGCGGCTTTCGCTCTCCGATACCTATCGGTTGATGAAGATATTCGCATCGTACATCCGTTACGCTGAACATGCCCATTCCTCCGTTCACTTCAAGAAGGCTGCTTCAACAATCCGTTTGAATTAGCCGCTTGGCTTGATATACGCTTTCATTTCTGTACCTGTTTCAACTATTATTATAAGTGAACTTACAAGCAGGATAATGGGGATAACGGACAATTTAATGTGGTAGAACAGACATCCATCCTCGATCAATGAAAAGGAGCAAGCAGGATGAAACGACCGATGGAAACCTATTACGGAGATTATTTTTTTCGGGATGACACCCTGATGTATGTAAATCGTAACGCGGAGAATTTTTCGGGGTCTTACCATAACCATGATTTTCTGGAAATTGCGTATATTGCAGAGGGAGAAGGCTTCCATCACATGGAGAGCTCGGTGCAGCGGGTTCGCAAAGGTCATATGTTCTATATACCGCTCGGAATGCCTCACGTCTTTCGGCCTACCTCTTCGAACGGGAATCCGCTCATCGTGAACAATTGCATATTCTCCGTTAAACTCCTGCCGAAACTGATTGCCTTTGCTTCCGATTCGAAGACAGCCTCCTTATTGAAACAGATGGAAGACGGCTCGCTTGGGTACCGCGCCATTACGGATCAGCATGACCGTTTCGAGAAGCTGTTCGTCTCCCTCTATGAACAATATGCCATTCAAATTAGCGGCTCAGCCGTCTATTTGCATACGCTGCTGTTACAGTTGATTATTGAGTTCAGCCGGGCCATCGAGCAATCGTTGCCTAAGAGCTCGGAGCCTTCGCCTCCCTCTTTTCATGATGTCCTTCAATACGTGGAGGGACACTACATGCATGAGCTCACGCTGACGCGTCTTGCGCAGATCAGCGGCTTCAGCGAACGCCATCTTCAGCGATTGTTCCGCAGATATACAGGCCAGAACTGGCATCATTATCTGCAGACCGTACGCATTCGAATGAGCCGCGAGCTGCTGCGAACCACGACAGACAAAATCAGTATGATCGCCGAAAGGGTCGGTTACAAGGACATGCATTCCTTCAATTCGGTATTCAAGCGAAGCACAGGACTCACGCCGGGTCAATATCGCTCCGAAACCCGGCATCATGGATAAATGACCGAATTCTCCAGCAAATAAAGAAAGCATGGCCAGTACGGATGCATCAGTAGGAGATGCTAAGCGAATAAATTTCACTTTTTTCATATCATAACTTCCCCCAGTTCAAGAGTCGGTGCATGTTCGATCTTCAACCCAAGTATACCACCTTTATCCAGCCATCTATCATTGCTCCCATACCCAAAAAAAGGCCCTGCTGACTAAACAGCAAGGACCTTTCACTTAAAAACAAATTAAACGGCGGTAACCGAGAACATCAGGCCGCAATAAATCAGCACAACGGCGCCTATCCCGCTTAGCAGCCCAACGGCTGCTGCCCGGTTCCTGCGAAATACGTTCACGACATTCCAGAGGAGACCAAGCCCAAGGCACAGGCAGAGTATCCCGATCCAGCTCCACGTAAAGGCCAATTCACCGATCGTAAATCCGGGATGGAACCAAACAAACGTCGCTGCAGGGCCATATGACGCCAATGTATCCACAACCTCGTGCGGCGCCGGCTGCTGGTTCATGTAACCAGTGACGATAAAAATCAGCCAGATCAGGATTCCCTCGCTTCGTGCCCATGCCGCAGGTCGATAGCTTATATCCCTGCGCAGCTTGCGCTTGACGAGATAACCGTTAACGAACGCGAACACCAGCAGCGGCAGAATGAGTATATGCTTGACCAGCAGGGCCTGACCGTAGGATAACGTCCAGCTGTTTACGGGTTCCGGCGTCACGGCCGTCATCAGGAACAGACCCGATCCGATGACAAGGATGACGCAGGCGATGGCTAATGGATGGAACCATCGGAGAAACGCAATCCAGCGATCATGTTCCGTGCTGTACCATCCCGTAAGCAGCAGCGTTCCCGTCCATATGGCCATCGCCGTGAAATGGCCGAAGAAAGCAAGCTGACCAACGCCGTCAAACAGGGATGCAGCGTGGTTGAACGAAGACATGGCGACGGCAATACCCAACAGAACAGCGGGCATAAGCCAGCGTAAGGGAGAGCCGGGTTTTCGGCGGACGATCAGGGTCAGTACCGCCATTAGGATCGAAAGAACCAGTATCCAGGCATAACGCTCGCCCTCGCTGAATTTGAACATGATGCTGTTAAAGGACTGCCAGAATCCGATATCATCCTTGAAGAACATGATGATTTGCAGCAACGGCACAAATCCGAATAGGATGATGGCCGCCCCCGCCGCTGGCCCGAGCCAGGCCGGAACCGAAATGTCCGGCTTATAAGCCTTCGGTACCAGGGACAGCACCGTGATCCCGGCCAGAATGGCGTATGCTAAATATAAAAACGGCTCGCTTAACCAATAATAAGACATTACTTTCTCTTCCGGGATGCTTTAATTCCAAAGTATCCTGCGACAACGGCCACGATGACGATAATCACGATCCACACCGTCGACCCGTTTCCTTCGGATGTGTCATTAACCGGCGTATTCTCCGCCTGCTGATTCGGGTCCGCCGTCTGATCTGCGTTGTCTGCGGCTGTATCATCCGCCGGTGCTGTTTCATCCGGTGTATTTCCTGTATCCGCAGGCGTTTCTTCGGTATCGGCAGAAGTCTCCGGAGCATCAACTTCGAAAGCATACGTTCCGTCAACGGGATGTCCATCTCCCCCAACGATCTTCCATTCCACCGTGTAAGAACCGGATGGAAGCGGTGCTGCCAGCGTTCCGGCCATGGTGTTCTGGTTAACCTTGATTTCCGATACTTCTACCTCTTCGCCTTGCGCATTCTTCACCTTGAGGGTGCTTAAGTTTTCATCGATATTTTCATTGAATGACAGATTGACTTCCTTCACGCTTTCCGTGATCTTGGCGTCTGCCGCGGGCGTACTGGATTCCAGCTTGGAATGCGCCCACGTTGCTGTCGGGAACACCAGTACAAGCAGCAGACCCAAGGTCAGCAGAACCGAAGTTTTCACATGTTTCAACATGCCTATCTCCTCCAAACCATTTATCTTAAATTTGAATCTTCCCCATCATAACAAAGACGTTCTCTCAATGCTAATGAGTATATTGTGAACAATGATCCTATCCTATTTTACACAAAAAAGGGAATGCCGCACAGATTGCGGCGTTCCCTTTATAGTTCACGGATTCGGTTCTACTATCCTCTCTCGTACCAATAGCCAGGTATCCCTTTGGTCAGTCGCAGCAAGGCCTCGAGATAATAATAATCCCCCCAGATCATGTAATCGTCCGGTCCCATCCCGCCTCTGACATAATAGGAACCATGCTTGATCAAGCCTTCCTCAGCAGCTTCACCGATGGTGGAATAACGGTTTACTAGGGAGATCATGGACTTCTCGACGGCGTCTGTCAATAGCCCTTTATTGCCATCTTCCTCTTCCAGGTGTTCCAAGATCTCCAGCATCCCGCATGCGGCGATGGCGGAAGCGGAACTGTCGCGAGGCGTACCCGCTTCGATCGGAACGTCAAAATCCCAATAGGCGACATGGTCTTCCGGCAAATGCTCGATAAAATAGCGGGCGGCTCGCACGGCGGTATCCAAATATTTCGGATCTCGGGTATAACGGTAGGAAAGCGCAAATCCGTAGATGGCCCATGCTTGCCCGCGCGTCCAGGTGGAGCCGTCGTGATATCCTTGGTGCGTCCCACCGCCGATGGGCTTCCCGTCCGACGGCAGGAAGTAGAAGGTATGGTACGAAGAATCATCCCCTCGCATTAAATAACGGCGGCTCTTCTCCGCGTGCGCGACGGCCACGCGATTGTAGCGTTCGTCGCCTGTTTGGTCATACGCCCAAAACAGCAGCGGTATGTTCATCATGCAGTCGATGATAATGCGGCCGCCGTTCTTCTCGTCGCCCTTCCGGCCCCAGGCCTGAATATACTGGCCTTCTTCCCGCCAGCGCAGCATCAGATGGTCTGCTGCTTTTAGGGCCAGCTGCTTGCCCTCTTCATGTTCATCCACAATCCACGCAGCCAATGCGGAGGGCAGGTACAGAAATCCGATATCATGGTGATCCAGATGCCGCTTTTCCTCCAGCCGCGCCTTGTAATCCTCCAATTGAGCGATTGCCGTATCCTTAAACAGCGGGTCTTTCGTATATTCATAACACAGCCAGATCATTCCGGTGTAGAATCCTTCAATCCAGTCATTGCTTTCTCCCCACTCGTATCGCTTCTCCGCCGTGATGTGAGGGAATTTCATCGGAAATAAACCGATGTTCCTCTTGGTCTTTTCTACCGCATCCATGATGGCCTGTTCCCACATGGTTCACATACCTCCTATTCTTTGATGGCGCCGATCATGACGCCCTTCACGAAATATTTCTGCAAGAACGGATACAGAAACAAGATCGGCAGCGTCGCCACCATAATCGTTGCATACTTAATCGTTTCGCCAACCGGCATCCGATCCCCCCCTCCTACCGAGGTCATCATGCTGCTGGTATCGTTCTGGATCAGAATCTCGCGCAGGATCAACTGCAGCGGAAACAAGTCCCGGTCCCTTAAATAGATGAGGGCATCAAACCATTTATTCCAATGCCACACCCCGTAAAAGAGCACCATGACCGCAATGACCGGCAGCGATAACGGGATGATGATCCGGAACAGAATGGTCCAGTCGGTGGCTCCGTCGATCCGCGCGGATTCCTCGAGCGCATCGGGCACCCCTTGAAATGCCGTTCGCATAATAATCAAGTTCCATGTCGTCATGGCGCTTGGAATAATCAATGCCCAGTACGTATCAAGCAGACCCATATTTTTCACGAGCAGGTATTTCGGGATGAGCCCGCCGTCAAAAAACATCGTCATCACGATCAGCATCATGATAGCGCCTTTCCACATCACGTTTTTCCTGGATAAACCATAGGCTCCGAGAGCCGTCATCAGAATGCTCAGCGTCGTGCCGACGACCACATAAAATATCGTGTTCAGATAACTTCGTATGATATTCGGGTTCTCGAATACCATACGATAGGAGTCCAGCGAGAAGCCCTTGGGCCACAGCAGGATGCCCCGGTGCTGAACGAATTCGGCCGGCGTGCTGATCGAAGCAAACATAACGTAGAGAAACGGATATAACGTTATGATCGATAACAAACACAATAGAATGACATTCGCAGAATCAAACAGGACTTCACTGACCGATCTAGTAGTTCGCATGAGATCCCCCTCTCTACCACAGCTTCGTGTCGGTAAACCGCTTGCTGAGATAATTGGCTCCAATGAGCAGCGCAAAGTTAATCAAGGAATTGAACATGCCGACAGCGGCGCTGAAGCTGTAGCTTGCCTCCAGTATCCCCTTGCGGTAGACATATGTCCCGATCACGTCTGCCGTCTCGTAGATGACCGGGTTGTACATGATCAGGATCTTCTCATCCTGCAGCGCCATAAAGGAACCGATCCGCAAGATGAGCAGAATGATCACGGTCGGCAGGATGCCCGGGAGGGTAATTTGAAGCATCTGCTTCCAGCGGCCGGCACCGTCCACTTTCGCCGCCTCATACAGGGACGGATCGATATTGGAAATGGCCGCCAGATATATGATGGAGCCCCACCCAATCCCTTGCCAGATAGCGGACGAGGTATAGATGGTGCGGAACCATTCCGGCAGCCGCATGAACGAAATCGGCTTGCCGCCGAAGTAGGTGATGATATGGTTGATCAGGCCGTCCACCGCCAAAAAATCCACCAGCATCCCGACAACAACGACAACGGAAATGAAATGGGGAATATACGTAATGGATTGTACGGTCCGCTTAAAGATCCGATGTCGCACCTCGTTCAGCATCAAGGCCAGCACGATGGAGGCGGGAAATACGAAGATAAGATCGTACGCGCCAAGGATAATGGTATTGGAAACGACCCGCTCAAAGAAAAATCCGTTAAAAAAATCGCTGAAATGTTGAAAGCCGGCCCAAGGGCTATTCCAGATGCCGAGCCCTGCGGAGAAGTTCTTGAACGCAATCTGCAGGCCATATAACGGTCCGTAATGAAACACGGCATAAAACGCCACAACCGGCAGCAGCATCAGGTAGATCGTGGTATTCCGGCGAAAGTCCTTCGCTGCTCTTGCGCTGAAACGCTCGGGTTTGCTCTGGATCGTCATGCGTTTAGTTTCCTTTAGCTGCACCATATGCCCTCCTCTGTGAAAAATAACCCGCATGAAGAAGGATACGGCTCGCCCGTTTGCTCCCTCTTCATGCGCTTCTACAACTTACCGGCTGTTAAAACGGTCCAGCGCAGACTGCTGAATCTGAAGGGCTTCTTCAATGCCCATTCCCTGCACCGTTTGGACAAATTGATCGAAGCCGCTGATCGGCTCCACGCCCATAATGAATTTGTTGACCATCTCTTCGTAATACGTATTAATATCGTTCATGATCGAGGCATAACGCGTGCTCTCTTCTGCCGTCGGCGAAATAATCGGCATTAAACGGTCGTTCTCCGCCTTCATCCATGTCTCAATGGCCGCTTTTTGCTGAGGAAGCGCGGAATACTGCTCGACGTAACGGCGATCCTGGACGAAAGGTCCCGAATAACTAGCCAGGTTGTATTTCGACAGCGCCTGGGTGATCGATAGCCCATCAGGATTCTTCATCACTTCGTCGGTATAGGTCGGGTACCCGTCCTTCATCTCGTAGCTGACTCCCTCAACTCCAAAATTAAACAGCATGTGCCCTTCTTCCCCATATTTGTAATCGAGCCATTTCACCGTTTCCGCCGGGAACTTGTTCGCTTTCGTCACAGCTGCCCCAAACCCGTTGAACGGCGAATCCTTCTGTCCAAGAAGCGGCGTGTCCCCCTTCTTTAGCACAACGTTCGGTGCGCCCGCAAAATTGACGTCCGGATTGCTTTTTAACATGAGTTCGGAATAGCGGCCGAGGCTGCTGCCCATGTATCCGGAGAAGGCACCCACTTGATTGTTGGTCACTTTGGCATCTTTGAGCGTCCCGTCCGTTGCCGCATAATCCTGATCGATCAGGCCTTCGGCATACCATTGGCTCATCGTCTCCAAATAAGATTTGAATTCCGGTTGGATGGGGCCGTACTGTACCTTCCCGTCCACCTGATAAAATCCTGTCGTAATTCCCCACGCGCCGACAAATGCATGGTTAATGCCCGTCATATCCATATCAAGCAGAAGCGGGATTTCATCCGCCTGGCCGTTCCCGTTGGGATCCTGGGTCTTGATCGCTTTTAATACTTCATACCACTCGTCAATCGTTTCCGGCACTTGCAGATTGAGCTGATCCAGCCAGTCCTTGCGGATGATAAGGCCGTTAAAGGTCAGCAGATACTCGTCGCCGCGGATGAACGGGAATACGTAAATGTTTCCGCCATCCGTCGTAATCAGCTTTTTGTATTCCGGGTGTTCGTTCAGCAGTTTCGATAGATTCGGAGCATGCTCTTCAATCAGCTCATTCAGGCGAATGATCGAACCGTCCGATATCGCTTTATCCGGCCCTCCGGATACGTTCGCCCAGCCATGCTCCACGACATCCGGCAAATTGCCCGACGAAACCATAATATTGAAGGCGTCTGCCTCCTGCCCTGCCGGCGGATGTTGGAACTTAACCTTGGTTCCTGTCAATTTCTCCATTTCCTGATATGCGGCGATGCCGTTCATATCCTGCATCGTGGCCGATGCGTTGGCATTCAGCGATACCCAATAGGTCAGCTGGCCGGGGTATCCCGTTTCTCCGCCTGAGGCAACGCCCGCTCCTTCCTTGCCTTTGTCGCCGGCGGGCTCCTCGGCTCCCGAGCCTTTTCCGCTGCACCCGGCAATCATAGCCACAATCAGCATGAAGATGGCCAGTCTCGTCATACGTTTCCGGTTTGTTTTCAAATCACGACGCCTCCCTTTTTTCCTAATGAATGATCATCCGAAATGTCCAGGCCGAGTTGATGCCAGCCCTGCCTCAAATATTAATGCTTAAGCGCTTTTAACGTATATCGTACAGTTTCAGGATCCATATACAGCGATTAAGAATTGAGATGATCATTTCTTAAGGTTGATGATAGGGAATGCAGGGTTTCCTTGTATTTTCCCGGGGTGATCCCTTCGTATTTCTTGAATACCCGGATAAAACCGACATCGCTGGTATAACCGACGGAACGGGCGATGTGCGAGATCGTATTTTTGGCATCCCGCATCATTTCCTTGGAGCGCTCGATCCGAATTTTGGCCAGGTAATCGGTCAGATTGGTCCCGCTGTTCTTCTTGAAGAAGGCCGACAGATAGGGCGGCGTGATATCGAATTGCTCGGCAATGGAAGCCAGGCTGATCATGGCATCGTCGTGATGCTCCGCAATGTAGCTTTTTATCTTATCCAGGAGCTGCGAGGAGGAATCGCCTCTCTGGTCTCTTACGTACAGGCAGACCTGGCCGAACATCCATTTCACTTCCCGGTACAGCTCCTCTACCGTGCTGCCTTCGGTAATGTCTTCGATCGATTTGCCTGCCTCGCCGAATACGTCCTCGTATTTCAAATTTAAAGCATTGAGCAGCTTGAACATCGTGCTGAGCAGGTTCGCGAACATGAGTCGGCCGAGCTCGGGCGAGATGGCTTGACCGCTGAAGTTGTTGTGGTACAGACGTTGAATGATATCCTGAGCCTTATCCGGATCCCCGCTTTTCATGGCGTTAATGAGCTGGATTTCCGTCTCAATGGGAAAATCATAATACACCCCCGTTTTCTGCTTCATTTCATCGTAGAATAAAATCGGTTTATAGGCCGTAAAAATGGAATATTCCAGCGCCTTCAAGCTTTCGGTATATCCGCTGGCCAAACATCCAAGATCCGAACGGATATCGCTGATCGCGATCGTAATCTCGGATTTGAAACGCTGTTCGATAACCAGCTTCACTTGTTCCGCCCAATCGTACAGCTCGCCCGCCTTGTCCTGCAGAGGTTCCGGCATATTCAGAATCATGGCAACCTGGTTCTTCTCCAAATCCACGGAATACGCGGTAAAGGGATGAATTTCTTCGGCCACCTTCCCGGTGACGAAGCGGATCAGGGCCCATTCGCTTTCCCGTTCGTTATGTATGAACCCGCTGGCATCCCTCAGCTCGATCAGGACAACGGCAAAGCCGGGATGCGGAAACGATATCCCCATGAATTCCAGGGCACGCTTCGACATATCGGCCGCATCCACGTTTCCCTTCAATAAACGCTGCAAAAAGTTGGAACGGATCACCGGCGTTTGCCTCGACAATTGCTCCTTCATCTCCGTCTGTTTGCCAAAGGAATCGGCCATCGTGGATTTGATGAAATCATATTCGTTGCGTACCTTTCCCTCCTTGGCCGGATGGGACTGGCGGATGAAGCGGATAATGTCGCGCAGGGGATAATACGCCCGGTACGTCATATACGCGCAAGCGGCAACGCCGGCGGCCATGCAGATGACCAGAACGCCGGCGGCCATTCGTTTGACCATATTCACCTTTTCCATAAACACTTTTTCCGGCACGACCGACACATACTCCCACCCGCTGCGTGCGGATCTGGACGATACCGTCATGACGGCCTGCTTATCCTCAGCTTTCCCCATATTGGATACCCCGGTATCACCGGCACGCAGGATCACTTGACCGCTGGCATCCTTAATGGATATCGTTCCGTTGTTGGTTTTCACGATCTCCTCGAGCAAGCCTGTAATCTGCCTTTCGTCGATCAGCATGACAAGAGCGCCTTTGGGGTTGCTTTTCTCGCCAAATGGAAGCGTTTGCATATATGTGAGCATTCGTTTCTGGTTCAGGCCTTTGCCAACCTCCGTTACGGGCAGATACCGGTTGAAATGAACGCCGCGCAGTATATCCGCTTGGTATTGTTGAAAGGTTAAGCTTTCATATCCGTAGATATCGGAGAACAAGACGCTGGACGTCGTTTTTAAGGTTGGGCTGAGAACCGTATCGCTCTCATCAAGATATACATAAAAATCGGTGATAAAACTGCTGCTGTTCCGGTACCGCTGCATTTCCTGCATGAAGGTGTAGTAATTGTAATGCTCCGCTCCGGTTTGAGGGGATCCTGCCTTTAACAGCGCATCCAGTCTCGGATGTGAAGTAATGTTTCGGGAAATCAAATGCATTTCATCCAATCGGCTGTCCACGACCTGCTTGGCCTGTTCGATGAGTGCCATGTTGGAGTTGTTGGCATTCTCGATCATAATTCGCTCGATTTGGGTATACAGACCCCAGAACACGATGACCGGGATCAGCAGTACCACAAGATAGGACATGAGCAACGTAACGAACACGGATACGCGATTGGAGCGCTCATTTCTTGCAGTGGTTGTCGTCAATTTCCCCATACCCTCATTCCTTCCATTCTTTAGATGTGTTCTTTCCGTACTTACATTAATTACATCATACTGTTTTTATTTAACATGAACAGGTTTTCTTCAAAAATGTTAATGCATCACAAAATCGTATCATACTCGAACGCTGCGGCTTTCTCTACGATGGAAGTGTTCCGGTTTCATGGCCGGAAATCGAGAACATTCGGGAGGGAATGGATGTGAAAAGAATGGCTCTGATTGTACTCATGCTGATTACGGGGCTTCATGGCTTTTTGCGTCCCCATTGGCATGGGCAGAGAGCGAACGAGATCAGGTACAGGAGGGTTTGCTTGTGAACAGCGGTTTTGAGGCAACGAAGGCGGGGGCCAGTTGGTCAGGCGGAATCAAGCCGGCAAATTGGAGACAGTGGCTTCCAACAGGCTCGCCCATATTGGAAGTAGATTCGGGAATATTCAAATCCGGGAAACAATCGGTCAGCATCGAAGGTCCCGCAGGAACGTCCAGCCGGGCAGCCATAACCCTGTCCATCCCCGTAGTGGTCGGGAAAACGTATCGGATCAGCGGCTGGGTCAAATGCGCTCATCAGATATCAAATGAAGCGAACCGGAACGGGCAAAGCTTGGTTTGACGATGTGTTGGTTAAGGGAGCCGCTTCAATCCATCGCGATCGAACCGGATGTGGCCTATCTGAATACGAGCGAGACCACATAACACCTTCCGTCCGTTATGAGCCAGGTTCGTCACCTCCCCCTTGAGATATTCGCCACTGTTTTGCTCATACGGGTTATAACCAGAAGAGGATCGTCCACCGGGGGACGATCCTCTTTTTATTTAATCGTAACAAGTTAAGGTTCATATATCATTTTGCGGGTCATGCCGCCGTCCACCACCAGATGGGACCCAGTTACAAAGTCATTGTCCGGATCGGTAAAATAAAAGCAGGCTTTGGCGATATCGGCCGGAATCCCGACCCGACCCGCAGGGTGCTGCTTATGGTCCTCGGACCGAAGCTCTTCATAATCCCCGGTTTCAATCCAGCCCGGGCTTACGCAATTCACCCGAATTCCATCGGGCCCCAGACTAACGGCCATGGCATGGCTCAACGCAACGATGGCTCCCTTGGAAGCCGCATAAGCTTCCGAATTCGGCTCGGACATGATGGAACGCGTGGAGGATATATTGACGACAGCCCCGCCATTCCCACTCTTTTTCATATATGCGGCAGCTTCGCGGGTAGCCAAAAAACAGCTTCTGGCGTTCGTGTTGATGACGTCGTCCCATTCTCCCACCGTAAGCTCATATGGTGATTTCCATCGGGAGACCCCGGCGTTGTTTATTAAGATATCGAGGGTGCCCCCATACTGGGCCGCTTGGTTCATCAGTCGTTTAATCTCTTCTTCCTTCCTAACGTCGCAGGGGATGAAGATGGCATGGAAACCTTGATCCTTCAAGGTGTTTGCCGTCAGGTTGCCCTGCTCTTCTTGAACATCGCTTACGATCACTCGAGCTCCGCTAGCCGCATAAGCCTCAGCCAATCCGCGGCCTATCCCGTTCGCAGCGCCTGTTATCACGACCGTTTTATCCTGAAATTTCATAGGCAGCTCCTCCTTCTCCAACATTATATACCACAGGAGAAGGCATCATAAAATGAACCAGCCTCTTATTTAGGTTGTTCATAACCCCGGACCACATGAAGATGCGCTCTGGGGTGCCTGACGAATCCGTAGTACCGGGTTCCCTGAAAACGAAGCAGTCCCTCGTCCCCCTCCGCGCACATGCCGAATTCCTCGCCGTTTACGGCAAATTCCATGCGATCTCCGCTCTCCACTTCGAATGTCAAGTAATAGGTGGTACGAGTACGGCTCGACATCGTATCATCCGTCTGCTGTGTATGTTTCACTTCCGTTCGCTTGCTCACAATTTTGGAATCGACCGCTAGCAAAGGCTGTCGGTTATTCTGACTCCATTGCAGGATTCCCTTACCGGCCGACAGCAAAATGATCCCGATGACGACGATGAAAAACACGGGCATAACGCTGCCGAAAAAATCGAACATCCAATCTGACCCCGATCCCATACGGCTCCCCCCTCCACCTTGTCTTGAAATATGTATATGCTTTATGTCGGACAATTTAACTCATACATCATGGAAAGTTTGATTGAAATTTTAAAGAACTTGTCCCTTTCTGGGAGCGTCAAAAAAAGCTGATGCCGGCAATTTGCCAGTCATCAGCTTCTTCATGGAACTTTATAACGCCCTGATCCATTCATTGTCTTCATCTTGTTCATACCCGCTTAATCGTAAGCCAATCTCATCCATTTCATCGTTTCTTCTTGTCCCGTCATTTCATGGTCCTGCGGTGTCATGTCCTGCTCATTCCAGCAAGCCAGACATTGCTCCTCCGTCTGACATAAACATGCATCATCGCAATGGTAGCACAAGCGAAGGAAATTTATCGTCATTTGATCGGTATGCATAAGGATCGTCCCCTTCTAAACATTTTGACGTACCTGATTACATCTTTATAGTAGCATACAGGTTGAATTTTATTTGTGATTTATTTCACAATATATTGTGTTTATAAAGGCTTTATCGGAACCGTTGGTTTTAGCCGATAAAGCCTTTGTTATCGAGCAAGTCATCTTGATTAGCAATTCTGATCCTGCTTGCATGTTATTAGTCGGTATTACAACCCCTGCCAGGTTATGCCGCCGTCACTGCTTTTCATCAGGCGCGATCGGTTTTTGTCCGCCGTTTCAATTAGCATCCAACCGACATCCGACGATGTGAATTGCATTTTGACCACATTCGGATATTTTGCAAGATTATCGGTCAACAGCTTGCTTCTCGGGAATGGCGTCCAGGTCTTGCCCATGTCACTCGTATGATAGACAATGCCGTTCACCATTCTCCATCCGTCATGCAGACGACGGAAGACAGGCTGGAGGGTTCCCTTCCCGCTATTCCCCGTCATGGGAAACGAAACTAAATTCCATGATTTCCCCGTATCGGCCGTAAAGTAACCCAAATAGTTCGCCTGATCTTCCTTCACGCAGGTAACCGGTATATAAACCTCGCTTCCGCTTCCGCCTTTGCCCAGATACATGGGAGTCCCGGCAAAAACGGAACCGCACGCATCCAGCAGCTTGCTTTTGAATACTTGCCCGGAAGACTTCCACTTCTGGCCTCCGTCACGTGTTATATACAACTTGGATGATTGCATTTCACGGATGGTCGCAAACCCGATAAGCGAATCCGTAAACGTTAATCCGATGACGGATCCGGTTCGCGGAATGACACTTCCTGGAATTCGGGATGTTGGATACTCCGTATTCTGCATAATCTCATCCCATACTCCGCCATTATTGCTGGTGTGAAACAGCGACTTCTCTTCCGATCCCTTGGAGAGATCGCCTTTAGCCATGATCCATCCCTGCTGGGATGAAACGAAGGACATTGCCGTGACGACTCCCGTCTCCGGAAGCGAAGAGAGCTTCCAACTGCCGCCCCCGTCAGTCGTATTGAGCAGGATTGTTTCGGCCGATCTCTGTTTGTTTCGTATAATCCAACCATGATTTTTATCCGTGAACACGATGTCTTTCCCATACTCCAGCTTGTCAACGAATTGGACATTGGATGATGGAGAGATATCGACCCAGGTCTCACCGTAATCTTGGGTCTGATAGAGACGCAGTTCTGTGTTCGTGATCCCCCAAGCAATCCCCGTTGACTCATTGAGCAGATGGAAATCCGTTAACCGTGTATGTATCTGATATTTGCTTTTTTCCTCTGGTGCTTTCATGGCCGTATCCGGTGTTACTAGTGTGATGGTCTGACCTTCTTCTTCATCTTCAATCGATTCAGGAGGGTCTTCTACAGTAGAAGTTTGCTGTTGTTGTTTTATCGGTTCTGAGTTACAAGCTGCTAACATGAGTACAATCATGATTAGCATGCCGAGCCAGAATATAAAACGTCTAGATATCAAGAATTCTTCCTCCTCTTATTCGATGTCATGCCGGCAAGTCTGCTTTTTCGACATTATAACATATTACATCCTACGGAAATGTAAAGAACCGGCTTGCAAAATTTACAATACTGTAGCTTTTTTGATAGCGTTATTCTCAGATGCATAAGGATGTTTCTATTATGGAAGACTTTTGAGGTGTGTGAATGAGCAAGATCATTACATATAAGGAGGTGAACTTTCATGGCTAAACCTGATAATCGCGAAGACAATGTCGAACATTTGCAGCAGGCGGTCCAAAACACCATCGAGAACTTCCGTGAGGCAGAAGATTATCTACAGGAGTTCGGAGATGAGATACCCGCAAGCGAGAAAGAACAGATTCAAGACCGCAATGCTCGTCGCGAAAAGAGTATTTCCGGCTTCCGTGAAGAGATTAAAGACGAGGCTGCCCATCAGCAAGGAGAATAATCTGCAGATCGCAAAAAACAGGAGGAGCTTCATAAGCTCCTCCTGTTTTTTGCCGCACTAGAGTGGGCTCTTTCTGACAATGACGCCTGTATAATTCTTTAATTCTTGGGACGCATCCGTAATAAAGTGCCTGATCGCCTTCACCCTTGATTCCAATTCCATCGTATCGTTCGAACCTACCTGCACAACCGATGAAGACGCTGTCGCTATCACGTCCAGGCATCCCACATGAATCGTTTTATAGTCATGTATAACGTCTAAGTCTACTTCTGACGGAAGCTGCCATGCAGGTATGGATCTCGAAAAAATCGGATAGTCCTCATAGTTGCCTTCGTCCTCAAAAAAAACCGGAACTTGACGTTGAATCGCCAATGCTCGGGTATAGGCATCGATATGTCCGGAATCGCCGCAAATGCATGCCGAACTATTTGAAATATTGATGATATATACGTTATCAACCAGTACATGGCGCTTCATGGCGCGGTACCCGATGATAACGGAACGAGCGGGGTGATCTGCAGGGATTCGGAAGGTGTATCGTAGATGGAACTGCTATTAATGACCCGGGTATCTCCGATCAACAGCACGGATGAGCTGGAAATCGCCGTAATACGGATCGAACCAACCCGAAGCTCTTTATTGATGACCGTCATTTTCATTCGTATTCCTCTTTCCTTGTTGCAAATGATGAAGATGCTGCTCGACTGCCGTATCGATTTCTTTTTTTATTTGATTTGCGATCGTTTGCTCAACATCACCCGGATTCATCGAGGCGCTGTTCGTTTGATATTGCTGTAAGTAAACATTGATGCGATCTTCGAGTTGTTTTCGGATATCTTCTATCATCACCGCAGCATATTGATCTCCAAGTTCGTGATTGGACTGGGGATTCATTTCGAGTCGCGCCGGCACCGCATGTTCCAAGTGGCTTGAAACTTGCTGATATATGTTTGAGTATAGATTTCTTCCGGCAGCTCCCGCCTGGATTTGATCTGCGGGCTGGCCATTGACGGTGATATCCCCCAGAGACTTCCCATCTGAGGGTGTTACTCCAATATTTAAGGTCCCTTCCAATTTTTCGATTTTCAATAAATCAAATTTATATTCGACGTGATCCGTCGGCTTTTGATTGCCCTGTTGTAATTGATTTATATCATTACGCATTTCTTTTAGCATTTGTTCCATTCTGTTAAGCTGCTCCGACTGGGACTGAAGACAATGGAACAATTGCTGGATATGGTATTGATACATGGCATCTCCCCCCGTTCCCTAATGATTGTATGCGAAAGTTATGAGCCTCATTCTGGCCGATATAGATCTTCAATCGGCGCAGGTAGTGGAACCAGTGGATTGTTATTAGGCTGAGGCTCAAATTCAGGAGCAGGGCCCGTAAAACCACCCGTGTTATAAATGTTGGATAACGCGCGGATCTCGCCTGCAGTTCCAATCTGAAGCACCGAGGAATTGGTCACCGCGCCCACTCGAAGCTGCTGTATATTAATGCATTGGTGTACCGTTAGATTCACAGAGGATCACAACCTTAATTAAACATTTGGCGAATCAATAAGGTCCGGATCGAATGTATTCGTGCTGCTGGCCTGGTTGTTTGTAGTATTCACACCAATAGTATCGCCGGTGGTGAACGAGTTGGCGCCGGAATAAGCTTTTGTCGTGCTGTTTAAATCGATGACTCCTGTATTTCCAACTAATACCGTAGAACTGGGGCCCACGTTTACGATTTTCATATTGCCGATAATTGAAACCACAATTCCACCTCTTTATTCAAAATCGTCCGCTTCGATTTATTCTATGTGGTCGGATGCCCAGATGTCACTATAACATTCCTTCGCCCATACACTGGAAGCAAAGAACGTAGGAGGGATTATCGTGAGCTCAAGATCCAAAAAGCCGGACTGGTTGACACAGGACTCTTTCTTTAACAACAATTCCTTTCCATTTAAGGATCTGAATCATCTCAATGAGGATTATCAGTTGGATCCCACGATCATTGAGGATTATGTAAAGGATACGATCCGAAAAGCGACTGCCGGAAACGAAATTCTACCGGACCCGCACTCGCTTCGCTATGAAACGTTTGATACTCATAACTTTCTGGTCGTGAAATGTTATGTGCCCAAACGCATCCATCCGGAAAATTTATGGATTCAGCTGAACCGGACGCAGATCAAAATCAACGGCTTGCCAAAAGAACAACACCAAACCATATCATTACCAGTCCCCATTCTGCCTGCGCAATCCATCGCGACCTATAGACAGCCTACGCTTCAAATTAAGATGCCGAAAATGTCTTCCGGCCGCCTGCGCGATATCAATATTCGTTTCTTGTGAGATCAGACGGTTAACGACAAGGACAGCCGACAGAAACACCATTCAAAACAACCTGGATGCATTATCCGTTGCATGCAGGTTGTTTTGATTCATCTTATCTAATACTTTTAGATGCCTAGATGCCTAAATTGCGATCTCGTAATGAGGGTTTTTCTTTGTTTAAACCTTTATCATAGCTGCTTTGTAAGTGGTCGGGCTGTATTTATTAGGATGTAGCTAGATATAGTTTGAGGTGTTTACTATTGTGAATTTTTCATATGCTGAAATAACATAACATAAAAAACAAGCTGATTTCAGTTACGAAACCAGCTTATTCAAGGATCTATATGAAGGCCGCATGCCCGGGACTGTTATGCCTCGGATACGACCGTATAGCGCTCGTTGAGATGTTTAGGCTGCTCAAGTTCATCCAATACCGCGATGACGTAATCGGCATAGCTGATGTAGCTTTTACCGCTAGCGTTGCCAAAGACGTGATCTTTGCCCTCCTGATAGCTGCCCGTCCGCCGACCTTCCGGATTAAAGAACGCAGCCGGACTTAGATACGTCCATTTTACATCCGACGTTTGTTCCAGGTCCTTCAAATTCTCGCCGGCGTGGAATGCCGTCGGATAATATTCCTTGGGAAAATCAGGCGTTTCCAACAGTCGAAGCGTTTTGGCTTCGTCCACAAACAAGCTGCCGGCTCCTCCGACAACAAACAGTCTGGTATTCGTGCCTTTTAGTGCTTGTATCAACACCCGGCCTACTTCCACATATTGAGTCTCCTGCCCTGGCGCCGCGCCAAATGCATTCACGACAACGTCGAACTGCTGAAGATCTGCGCCTGTCAGATCCAGCACGTTCTTCTCCAAAATGTTTATGCTGGAATCGGAGATTCTGGATGCATCACGCACGATCGCCGTTACTTCATGACCGCGTGCTTGCGCCTCCTTGAGAATCAGACTTCCCGCTTTCCCTGTCGCACCGATAATACCAATCTGCATTTCGAATCTCTCCTTTATCAATTGTATGTGCAAATGAGTGGTGAAAAAGACAGAGGCTACTTTCCCCTTTTCAGCAATTCGCTGGATTCATGGAGAAGTTTCGCTAACTGTTCGCTATGCTCCTTCCCCAAGAGGGTGACATACTCTCCGTATAGCTTTTCAAAATATTGGTTCAGCTCCTGATATAACGCCATCCCCTCGTCCGTCAAGAAAATATGCGTTTCTTTCCATTCGGATTTGCGCTTTACCAGAAGTTTCTCCTCCAGCTTATCAATGAATCGGGTGCTTGTGGATGGAGCAATCGACAATTTATCGCTAAGCTCTTTCTGCGTAATTCCGGGATATTGATGGATGACCACCAGCACATAGGAGTACGTTGGGGATAAGCCGGCTTTTGCAAATGCATCCTCCGCCATCTTAGTCATGGAACGTGCAAACCGATTTGACGTAAAGAACAGGCATGAGCTTAAAATGGAATCATCGATGTTCATATCCAGCCACCTCTCATTTGTATATACAAATTAACATTGAACTGTGTTATTGTCAACAACTTTATTTTAGTTAGTTTAAATACTTTTTATTCTTTCGTATGTCGATAAGTTCGGATTTAACCGTAAGCATGCTCCACAGAAGGCAGAACGTGTTATTAGTGCTTTTGTGAATTTTTCATATATTGAAATATTATTCTCTCCTATTGGATTATAAACAAACCGTTGACCTTGACATTACTGTCAAGATCCACACTGTATTCGAAGCAACTGAAATCTAACAACGAATAGGCAAGTCAAACAGGCGACTTCATGTCCCCTTTTGACTTGCCTATTCGTTAAGTTCGCCGTTTTCCTTAGCCTTTGACGGCCCCCTCGGTCAGACCTTTCTGGATATATTTCGAGATAAACAGATATACAATCAGAACCGGAATCACCGTCAATGATACTGCCGTCGCCATCAGACCAAAGTCCGTTCCGTATTGCGAGCTGATCTCATTGAGCAAAGCAACGATTGGACGGACATTCTCTTTGTTCACAAAGATCAATGCCGAGAACAAATCGTTATACGACCACATAAACACGAAGATGCTTGCCGACGCGAATACGGGCTGAGAGATCGGAACGAAGATCTTCACAAACATCTGCCATCGGTTGCAGCCGTCCATGAATGCCGCTTCTTCAAGCTCTTTCGGAATGGTTGCCATGTAACCGGCAATAACCAAGGTCGCAAACGTCAGATTGCCTGCCGTTTGGGGAAAGATCAAACCCCAGTATGTATTGACCAGACTGGTTTTGATAAGCAGCTCATATACCGGAACCACGGTTGCAAACGCAGGAATCAGCAGCGTCGCATACAAAATGGAATAAATGGTTCTCTTGCCTCGAAAGTTGAATCTGGACAACACATAAGCAGCTAATCCTCCAAGCAATAATACCAAAAATACAGTGCTGAAGGACATCACCAAACTATTCATATAACTTCTTCCGATATTAATGCGGTCAAATGCGTTCTGATAGTTAACAAACACCGGTTCCCAGGCGATGCCAAAGGAATTATTCATCACATCGCGGGATACTTTGAACGAGTTGTTCACGATCCAGAATAACGGATAGATGGTTGTTAAGGACCACGCTGTCAAAATCACGTACATCAACGTGGTGCCTAGACTAAACCGACGCTTCCTAACGCGCTGAGTTTTGTGTTCAACGACGATGGTTGGCTCCATAACAGTACACCCCTATAATGCTTAGTATGTAATCTCGTCTCTTTTCAACAAACGGTTGGCAATCAACGCAAGCAGCACGCCAAAGACCACCATGTATATCGCAACCGCTGATCCGTAACCAAAGTTCTGGTCCACCATGGCCTTTTTGTACATGTACGTCCCCAGCACCTCGGTTCCGTTCTGGCCGCTTGTGATGACCCAGATGAACTCGAACACCTTCAACGTACCCGTAATGGCAAGGGTAATAACGACCTTGATGTCACTCATGATAAGCGGAATTGTAAGCATCGTTGTTTTTTTGAGGCCCGTGATTCCTTCCAATTTTGCGGCTTCATAATAATCCGAAGGTATTTTGGACATGGCAGTCAAGAACAGAACGAAATAAAAGCCCACATAATGCCATACCGTCGGGATCGATACCGCTTTAAGCGCATTTTTCGCATCCAGCCACAATACCTTCTCGATGTTGAAATTCGCCAGCAAGTTGTTCAGCAAACCGAAGTTGTAGTTGTAGAAGAGCACAAACAACAAAGATATGGCCGTACCGGATATAACCACCGGGAAGAAGAATACGGTTCGATAAAACCCTTTCAGCTTCGAAATATTATCTACCAGGACAGCCAGCACAAGCGCAATTCCCACTTGGAATACGATCACATAGAGCATAATTTCCAGCGTGTGCAGCGTTGCAGCGCCAAGCAGCTTATCCGTAACGAGTCTCTCATAGTTAGCCCAGCCCACAAACTTTTTATCGAAAAAGCCGCTTGTGCGATAAAAGCTGAGATACAAACTCTTAAAGAACGGATAATATAGAAAGATTGTCATGATGGCTGCTGCGGGTAATAAAAACAGCACAATGTACTTGCGATCACCCTTCATATTAATCACCCTTGATGTTTATTTTTCTTCATCGTCCATGCCGAAATGACTACGCCGCCCGAATGAAAGCAGAGGGGCGGCGTACGTCACTTTTATTTCTACCGTTTCTGATAACAACTATTTTTTGTTGGCATCCTCGGTTTTCTTCGCTTCTTCGATTGCTTGAGTAGGAGTTTTCTTGCCTTCCACTACAGGCTGAACGCTGGCGCGCAGGTTGCCGAACGTTTCTTGCGAAACTTTACTGTCAACCGGTGCGCTGATGGAAGCTGCTTTTGCTGCCATAGCGAAACCGTCGAGTGCGACTTGCGGCAATCCGGTCACTTCAACGTCAGCAGCAGGTGTGCCGCCGTTAGCTGAAGCGATTTTTTGAATGGACGCCGGGGAAGTCAAATGTTTCAGCAATGCGATGGCTGTTTCTTTTTTGGCTGCATCGTCATAAGTGGCTTTGGAGAGGTAGAAGCCGGAACCGAATCCGCCTACGATATCGTTGCCGCTGCCCACGCCGCCAGGAACCGTCGGGAATGGCACAACCGTGGAATTGTCGCGAGTATCGTCGCTCCAGCCGCCGATGGCCCAGGATCCTTCAATGGTCATGGCAGCCAGGCCTTCGCTGTAATAGTTTCCGGACATACTCAGGTCGATCGTTGCGGCATCTTTAGGGAATGCGCCAAGATCATACAATTCTTTCATAGCGGCATAAGCTTTTTCCCAGTTTGGATCGATGCCATCGAGCAGGCCTTTATTTTGTCCTTCAGGGCCAGCCGCAGACAAAATGGTGTGCTCGATCAGGTAGTGCGATTGGTCAAACGGTACGGACAAAGGAATAATGCCTTTTGCGGACAATGCCTTAACGGCCGTGGTCAGCTTCGCCCAATCGGTTGGGAGCTCCAGACCATTTTCTTCGAAGATTTTTTTGTTAACGAACAAGCCTTCGTAGAAGCCAGTCAATGGTGCAGCGTAAATGTTGCCGTCTTTCTGCTTGGCAAGCTCAAGCGCATCAGGAATGAATCCGTTCTTCCAGTCAGCGTCAGCGTCGAGAACTTCGTTCAGCGGCACGACTTTGCCGGCATTGACGAACCCTTCTGCGTCAGCCCCGATGAAGTAGAACAACAGGTCTGGCTCGTTGCCGCTGTTCATATCGGTGTTGACTTTCGTTCTGAAACCGTCATCATTAGCTGACATGGTGTCGTTATCAATCTTTACGTTTGGATGCTCTTTCGTGAATTCATCCAACGCCGCCTGGAAGGCTTCGCGAGCTGCGTCAGTTCCTCCGAACGTCGAGAACACGCGAAGTGAAACCGGAGCGGCTTCATCCTTCTTCTCTTCAGCCGGCGGAGTTGTTTCCGTCTTCGACGTATCTCCTTCAGCAGCAGGAGTGTTGGTGCCACCGCTGTTTCCGCAGGCTGCGAGGAACATGGAGAGCAGCAACATGACACTCATGAGTAACATGGAAGTCCTTTTCATTTCTAATCCCCCTAAGTATGTTTTCAGAACCTGATGTAAACACTTGCTGTCTACCAGAATTTTATTCCAAGCCCTATGGCTTTCAAAGGGGGACATTCATCTTTAGCAGGGGGAAATATTTCCATGTCAACTTTTCTTCGCATCCTATCTCATCTTTTGACCATGTCATTGTGCTAGGTTAAAGCATGGTGAAGCAGGAACATCGGAGCGGCAAAAGTAACGAAAGTGATCGGCATTTCTCTATTGTGAATTTTTCATATGTTGAATTAATATAATTATTTACCATGTGAAACGCCCATTCTCTTTTATTCGACAAAGAAAGACCCGCCACTCGCATGGCCGGCCTTCTCCGGAAACATCATCCCACTTCGTCTTGATCGATCTGCCGAAGCGCGGCATCCGCGATCTCATCACTGCAAAAGAGCTTGTCAAGAAATCTTGACAAGCTCTTCCGGGATACCATACGGTATTTATGGCGCATCAACCTCTTACTCTATTCGGTCTGAATCTCAGGTTCTAAGCAAGCCGCGATCTACACCTTACCCACCCAGTCGGATCCGGCAACCTCTCTCCAGCGGCCGCGGATGGATTCGTAAACCTCCTCCGGCAATTTCCCCTTCTCGAGCAGTGCGGCATTTTGCCCCCAACGGTCTGGATTTGCCGTACCCACGATGGCCGTCGCTACGCCCGGCGTGCTCAATGTGAACCGTAATGCCGTCTCAACGCCTTGCTGAACGTCTGAGAGGAAATCGTAATTCAGCTCGCCGAGTCGAACCCAGTATGGATAGGCATAGTCCCGCTCGCTTAATGTTTCATGCTTCCAGGCTACGTTGGCTACGGGACGTTTGGCAATAACCCCTATTCCCTGCTTCATGGCAAGTGGAATCGTGAGGTCGATTGCCTCCTGGTCCGCAATGTTCAACGAAGTTTCAAAGCTGTCGAACGCGCCGGTTTGAAGGGCGTAAAGTGCATCCGTCGAATCGCCGCTGTAGCCGATATACCGCGTCTTCCCCTGCTCTTTTGCTTTTTTCAACACCTCGATCACGGCGCCCTGCCGCAGAATTTCCTCCGAGCAGCTGTGAAGGTGAATGACATCAACGTGGTCCACCTTCAGCCGCTTCAAGCTTCGGTCAATGCTCTGTTCAAGCATCACCGGATCCCAATCCGGGTAGTCCAGTCCGGAGGCGTGCCCGCATTTCGTAAACAAGTAATAATCATCTCTGCGGCCCGACAGCGCTTTGCCGATCAATTCCTCGCTATGGCCGTAACATTCCGCGGTATCAATCATGTTAAGGCCTGCGTCAATCGCGCTGTGCAGCAGCCGGTCCACCGTCTTCTGATCCGACTGGCCGATCTCGGCACCGCCGAAACCCAATACACTGACCTGCATATCCGTCCTTCCAAAAGCTCTACGTTCCATCGTCATCCACTCTCCTCCCTATGATTACCATTCATCATTACCCGATATGGATAATCTTGAAAGCTTTGTTCCGATTCAATTGCCAAAGGATTCAAGCACCTGCATCCATGAAAAGAATCCCCTATCAAAATCCATAAATGCTAAGCCCGCCGTCAACCAGCAGCGTTTGCCCCGTCATGTAATTGGCGGCTTCGGAAGCCAGGAAAACGACGGGCCCCACCACTTCTTCCAGGTTTCCTACGCGTTTTAGCGGCGTCCGGTCCAGGATAGCCTGCATGTAAGTCTCGTCATTCAGCAGCTTCTCGGTCAGCGGCGTCCGGAAATACCAAGGCCCGACGGCGTTGACCTGGATTCCATACTGCGCCCACTCCATCGCCAGCACCTTGGTCATATGGATTAGAGCAGCCTTGGTCGATCCATAGACAACGCCCGTGCGTAGGGCGGTATGGCCGCCTACGGAAGAAATGTTGATGATTCTTCCATTCCCCTGCTCCTTCATATAACGGGCAGCGGTTTGAGATGCGACAAACGCCGATTTCAAATTGGTCTGTACGATTAAGTCCCATTCGTCATCGGTCACTTCCAGCGCCGGCGTACGAATGTTCATGCCGGCATTGTTCACCAATATATCGATTTGCCCCGCCTGGTCCACAAATTTGCGGATCGCCGCCTCCATCTCTTCCCGAATTGTCAGATCGCCTGGCAGCACATAGGCTTGACCTTTTTTCAAGCCGGCAATCAGACCCGCGGTCTCCTCCAGATCGCTTCGGGTTCGGGACATCAGGCCAACGTCGCATCCGGCCTCCGCCAAGCCTACGGCTATCGCGCGCCCAATTCCCCGCCCCGCCCCTGTTACAAAGGCTTTTTTTCCTTCCAGATGAAAGCTGGGCAAATACATTCGAATCCCTCCAAGTTATAGATATGCAAACAGCTCAGGTATTCAATTGAAACAGTCATGGTTGATTTCATGCTGACTTACTAGGAATTGAAATATTGCGAAGGATTATGACGAACCGGGTCCACGTATTCCTCATAACGCCCGCCCGTATAGGACTCGATGACTTTTCGCCAGAAAGCCTGGGCCGGTATATTGCTGCTGACCTGCGTCACCTTCCAGCGTCCCTGGAATTGATCGAACAGCCAGGTCGCGGCCCAAGTCCCCAATCCCGTACGCCTGTATTTTTGCATAACGAAAAATTCCGTAATGTAATAGTCGGCTTCCGCGGCGTTGTCCATACGCTCGATCAAGGCAAAACCGGCCGGCCGTTGATCAAACGTAATCAGAAACGGATATTTCCGTTCCCGCTTTTTCCAGAACTCATCGAGATCCGGATAGGGTAAAAACAATCCTTGATCGTTCACCGAGATATCCAGGTATTTAGTAAAATCGTACAAGTACAGTTGCATCAAGTTTACGATAACGGCTTGCTTACGTTTGGGAACCAGCTCAATTCCCATGCGTTCCGCTCGTTCTGAAATCATGCTGCCGCCTCCCTAGGCATTTCACTATCATATTAAATGCTTCCCATCTTCATCATAGTATCCGTCTATGTTGAAACACAAGCAGCCATCGGATCGAGGAGACGATCGTGTGAGGCATTAAGCACGACGGACTTTCCATATGTTACACTAGTATATAATGACAATCATTCGAGGTGGAACATGAATATACAAAAAGATATCGACCGCGCAAGACTCGATGAGAAAGCGCCGGCCATGCCTTGGTTTGTGCAGCAATTTATCGACTACAAACTTCCGGATCTCTCCCCCTCCACGCTGCTCGAATATGTAAGGGACTATGAAACGTTTTTTAATTGGCTCCGGTCGGAAGGGCTCTCACAAGCCGCCTCTAACCGAGACGTGACGCTGCTTGAGCTGGAGACCCTCCGCATGGACAGCATCACAGGTTACCGATTATATTTGACCACGCGCCGGGAAGGCACCAACTCCCGAATTACGGTTTCCCGCAAACTGTCATCGCTTCGCTCTCTGTTCCATTATTTAAGCCAGATTGCGGAGGATGGGGATTTTTACCCGCTCCTTAAGCGCAACATCATGGCGAAAGTGGAGATCAAACGAATTCACAAGCCCAAAGATACGGCTGCCAAGTTGAAAGGAAAAATACTGGAAGAAGAAGAGCTTCAGGATTTCATCACTTACATTCACGAAGGATACGGACAAGATGTGGAAAATAACAAACAGGCTCTATACGCTCATGAACAGAACAAAGTCCGAGATGCCTGCATTGCCAGCCTTATTCTAAACTCCGGTCTTCGCGTATCCGAAGTGGTCAACTTGAATCTTGCAGACATCGACCTGAACAATAAAATGCTGCATGTGTATCGTAAGGGCAATAACGATGAAACCTTCAAAACCCCGGTCTACTTCCGGGCGCAGGCCAAAGACGATCTCGAGCATTATCTGCAGATGCGGCAGACCCGCTATAAGGTGCCGAAAAAAGAAAAAGCTCTTTTCGTCGCGCTGCGCAACGGCCAGAATGAAGGACAGCGCATGACGAAACGGGCAATTCAGGCAATGATCATCAAATACGCCAAGCGTTTTGGCAAGCCGTCCCTGACCGTGCACAAGCTGCGGCACTCGTTTGCAACGGATTACTATCTTCAAAATGACATATATAAAACGAAAGAACAATTGGGGCACGCTTCCACCGAAACGACCGAAGTATATGCCCATTTGACGGACAAAACGATGTCCGAGGCGATAGAGCGGCGTTCCGACGAATAATTATGGTTTTTTACAATGATAGTATAAGCGACGCGATCCGCTCCGTCTCATTCCAAGTAAACAAAGGAACCGCCAGCCGATGCTGAATCTCCTGCACGCCGGGCGGTTCCTTTAGCATGTCGGGATTCACGACGATGCCCCGGATCTCCTCGACCTGATCCAGCAGCCCCCTGTCCTCCATTCCCCGCAGCAGTACCAGTTTCGGGTAAGGCATCCTCTTATACCCTTCGACCAGCACCATGTCATAATCAGTGTACATATGTATCAACGTATCGAGGTCCAGCTCCGTTTCCCTCAGCATGGCCGTCCGGCCCAGCGAGGCAATGGCAACCCCCTCGGCTCCGGCCTCGCGGAATTTGTACGTATCCGTCCCTTCCCGGTCCATGTCAAAGCCATGCCCATCATGCTTGATGACGGCTAACCTGATGCCTTGTCGTTTCAATTGTGGAATCAGAGCCGCAATGAGCGTGGTTTTGCCGCTGTTCTTATACCCGCAGAACTGGAAGACCTTCATGACCAACCCCCTGGAAGAACGAGCACCTGCACGGCTTGGCCTTTAACCGCTCCTCTAAGCTCTGGCGGTATAACAATCAAACAGTCGCTGTCCTTGATCGTGATCATGACACTTGATTCATCCAGGGTGGCGGGCGTGGCTACAAGTTTGCCGTTTACCGCTTGGAGACTGCCCCTGACAAAACGGGTAAAATTATTCACCTTTGCATAATCCGAACCCAGCTCGGCTGTCCATTCGGTTAAATACAGCTGCTCCATGCCCAGCATTTTTCGAATCGAAGGTCTGACAAACAACAGAAATCCGACAAAGCATGCCCCAGGATTACCGGAGAGCGCGAAGAGCAGCTTCCCCTCCTTCACCGCCGCGGTTGTCACGCTGCCCGGACGCATCGTGACTTTATTGAACAGCATGTCCAATCCGCCGGATGTCACCAGCTCCCCCATAATATCGTAATCGCCTACGGAGACGCCGCCTGTCGTAACCACGATGTCATAATTCTGGAGCGCTTCCTCCACCTTCTGACGGGCAAGCTCGATATGATCGGGAATGGCCTCCATGATCACCGGAACGCCGCCCGCTTCCCGAATTTGCGATGCAAGCATATAGGTGTTGCTGTTACGGATTTTACCGGGCTCAAGCGGCTCGGTTATGTCGAGCAGCTCGGTTCCCGTCGAGAAGATTCCCACGACCGGTTGACGATACACGCCAACCTTATGTATGCCAAACGTAGCCAGAACCGAAATCTCTCCCGGCCCGATGCGAGTCCCTCGGCGGAGAATCATATCGCCTTCCTGGAGTTCGAACCCGAGAGGGGTAATATTCTTTCCCTTCTCGATGGAACGCTTAAAGCCTACATAGGTTATACCATCCTCCACGCGAAGCTCCGTCGCTTCAAGCATCACGACAGCGTCCGCGCCTTCGGGCACCTGGGCGCCCGTCATGATACGGGAAGCCTTCCCTTGTACGATCGGCACGGAGGAGACATACCCGCACGGGATATGGTCGACGACCTCAAGCCAAACCTTTTCCCCCTGATCGCATGGCGCCAAATCCGCTGACGACACCGCATAGCCGTCCATGCCCGAACGGGCAAAAGCCGGGAACGGGTGGGGAGCGACGACATCCGAAGCAAGCACCCGGCCATCGCTGTCCTGCAGCCGAATGAGCTCCTCCTGGCCGCAATCCGCATAAGAAGTTGCTAACGCTTGCGCGTCTGATACCTGTAGTGCGCGCCGATCGAATTTATGGTTTGGTTTCTTGGGCGATATCGGTTCCTGATCATTCACAACGCATTCCTCGCTTTCTGACTATATCCCAGACTGATAATCTTACTGTACTACATTCTGAGCGATCTTCAAACCGAGCGGCTGATCTCCAAGCAATCGCTTGTACGTATCTGACCAGTTGTATATTTTCGTTTCGAAACAGTAAAAAACGCATGGCCCTTAGACCATGCGCATGAAGCGTATTGTTCTTATCTTCGGCCCCTTCGGGAAATCTTACCGGATCCGATCCGGGTCTTGGGCTTCTTGTACGATTTCTTCGGCGAATCGAACAAACTTCCGCCGCTTTCGCCGCGTTTGATCGAGCCGCGGTCACCACTCGAATCCGGATTGCGTCTGAACAGGCTTCCGCCCGTGCCGACCGTATCCTGACCGCGCCGTGTAATTTTCCCGCTCCGGTCAACCGTCAACGGCGGAGCGATCTTCTTATCTTGGCTTGTCGGCTTTTTATAGTTCCCTTGAGCCGGTTTATGCACATCCTTGCTGGTATAGCCGCGATAGCCCCCGCCGCCCATCGAATCAAACAAATTCCCGATAAGGACGGCGGTCAAGTATCCCTGCAGGAAATTGGAATCGTAATTGCGCTGAACGTATTCCTTGGAATCGATTTCGATCAGCGTATCGGCCGGCTTCTGGGGATCCTGCTGCAAATGGTAATACTCATCGCCATACACCAGGAACATTCGCTCCGGATCCTCGGGAGACGATTGATCCGGCGAATTCGCCGCCATGAGCTCGCCCGCCACTTCGGGAACGCTTTTATCAGCTGCCCGATACACATAGGATGTTGCATTTCCGTCCCGATTGACGGACTCCAGCGGATACGTCTCCTTGATATTCGGCGCTCCGCATCCGCTTAATAATGATACGAACAGACTCAGTACCAGTATGATTTTTACAGATAAAAAAGAGCGTTCCTTCATGCCACCACTCCTAAGTCGCCCGGATAACCCTTACGTCCCCCGGTATCACTTTCTCGCCTTCATAGAGCATAAACCGTCCATTCTGCCATTCGATTCGCAGCAGCTTGTAATCATCCGATTGGTACTGCCATACGTGCTGCTCCCCGCTTTGCATAAACGCGGTACGGCCGGATATCGAAACATGTCCGCCGTATTCCTCTTCCAAATGAAACACATGATCGTCCAGATCGATGATGGACGGCACCTCGTCCGGCGAATCCAGGCGTCCATCGATGGGCGCATAGAGTGCATATTGAACCGTCTCGCGTTCTTCGATGTGAAGATAAGCAATGGTGCTGCCATCCTGGAGCGTCAGTACGACCGCGTTGCGGCCTCGATTGTGCACGCGGCCCGTAACTTCGTAAGTAACCAGAGACACTTCGCAAATATCGCCCGGAGCCAGCTGCAACATGCTCTTCTCTACCTTGGGCGGCTCGGGCTTGCTAAATAAATTGCTGATTCTTTTCCACATACTCATCTTTCCTAATCCCCTATCTCCATTATGCGTTCTATAGGCAAGCGGTAATAATTAACGCTCCGACCACATGCAGCGATCCTGCGAACAAACCGTAACCGGTTTTGCCCTCGCGGGTTCCCTTATCCAGGTTCAGCTTGCCGAAATTGCGAAGCATGATCTCTGTCAACGCTTCGAGAACAAACAAAATGATAAACGAAACAACCGATACCACAATCGCCTCCAGCAGGTGATAGGATGTTCCGATCGACACGGATAAAATATATCCTTGGGCGACCAGCTTGAGGATCAGCCTTGTGGTTACCGCCATGTTACCCGCTTTCACTTCTTCAAGATCGTTATATTTCGTGAACAGGGAATCCACGAACATCAATACAAACAACAGCAGCCCTCCGACAGCTGTCCAAAGCAATACACGCAAGATCATATCAAAATCCATCTCTAAGCCTCCACACATTCAACATACATATCAACTTGCCCTGATCAGACTGCTTTCATTGAAGATAGACAATCTTAAAGGGGGAGTCCCGTATATATCCGGTACCAAACAAAAGCGAAGGAGAAGCACAGTAGTATTCAGCCCTGCTGCGTCTCCCTCGCCATCGATACTATTTACCTGTCAGACCACCAGACCCGGATTACTTGTTCTCGTACTGCTTCATCAAGGCTGCAAGCTCATCCTCAACGGCTTTGTCCTTGCCGAGGTTCTCGAACTCTTCATCGAGGGATTTCTCGCGCGTCGACATTTCGTTGCTTGCTTCGGCACGCGCTTCCATGGCCAGCATCTTTTCTTCCATCCGCTTCAACCCGGCCGAAGCCGTGTCAGAACCGAAACCGTTCATTGCTTTGTTGATCTCGGTTTGCGCTTTAGCCGCATTATAACGGGCAACCAGCGTCTCGCGCTTGTTCTTCATCGCTGTAAGCTGCTTGCGCATTTCCTCCAGCTTGCCGCGCAGGTTGTCGGCTGCCAGCTTGTTCTGATCGTAACTTGCTTTGTACTCGTCGCGCTTGGCTTCAGCTGCCTTCTTCTCTTCCAGCGCACGGCGGGCAAGTTCAACGTTTTGCGCCTGCGCTGCCGTATGAGCCTGCTGCGTGCGTTTTTCCACGAGAGCAGCCTGCTCCTCATAAAGGGCTTTGAAGCGTTTCTCGATGGCGATTTGAGCGGCTACCGCTTTCTCGGCATCTTCAAGGTCTTCGGTCATATCGCGAATGTACTGGTCCGTCATCTTGATCGGGTCTTCTGCCTTGTCGATAATCGCGTTAATATTGGACATGGTCAAGTCACGCAATCTTTTAAATATGGACATCGTTCTCTTCCTCTCGCTTTCGCTTTAAAATACTGGTATATGTTAAATGTTTACGTTGCATGATCCCAAACGGTTTCAAAATTTTTAAGAGGTTGTTCAAAAAGTCATGTTTTGATCACCTTTTCGGTGCTGAAAACCTGAAATTTTGATCATGTACTACTTTTAATATCCACGTTCATACTGCTTCGGAACTTTCTGTTCTTCATCAAGCGCTTTGGCAGCATGAACCGCCCAGTACGGATCCCGCAGCATGCCCCTTCCAATCGCCACCATATCCGCCTTGCCCGATAAAACCACCTCTTGGGCGACATTGTAATCGTCAAGCAGCCCTACCGCAATTACGGGGACCTTCAGCAGTTGTTTGAACTCGGCAGCCAGATCGACCTGATAACCCGGCTTCGCTTCCGGACCGCCATTGGAACCGACTCCCCCTTCTCCACCTGAGGAGATATGAAAAATATCGACCCCGGCATCCCGGTATCGTTTGCAGATTTCCGCACAGTACTGCACATCATAACCGCCGTCCACATATTCTTTTGCAGACACCCGCATGATGATCGGCATGCCTTCGGGCAGCGCTTCCTTAACGGCCTGGACAACCCGTTCACCGAACAGGGGAAGGTCTCGGCCATATTCGTCACTGCGTTGATTCGTCAGGGGCGAATGAAACTGATGGATCAGGTAACCATGCGCGCCATGAATCTCAACCGTGTCGAATCCGGCTTCAACAGCCCGTCGAGCTCCTTCCTTGAAGGCCAGAATGAGATCTTCCACTTCGGCAGCGGAGAGTGCCTTCGGCATTTTGTAATGGGAACTGAACGGGATTGCCGAGGGGGCTACCGACGGCTCGGCATCCTGCGCCTTTCGGCCGGCATGGCCGAGCTGGATGCCAATCTTCGTTCCGTAAGAATGCACGGCATCGACAATACGCCGGTAAGCAGGAATTTGATTGTCGTCCCAGATCCCGGTATCCTGATTCGTTATGCGTCCGTCCGGGTGAACGCCCGTCATTTCCACGATAATTAAACCAGTGCCTCCCACGGCACGGCTGACGTAATGCACAAAATGCCAATCATTCGGAATCCCGTCCCCGGCCTGAACGGAATATTGACACATCGGTGGCATAACAATGCGGTTCTTGAGGGTCAAATTCTTGAAATTGTAGGGTGTAAACAAGTCAGCCAAGCGATTATCTCCTTCCACATCCAAATGATTAAGATGTAATAAAATCTGTTAGGGGTTATTATACACCTTTCCGAGGGAAAACTAAAAACTCTCGGTTTCCCATATTGAGGATAATTGTTTGTCCAACTGGGCATACCATACTAAAAAGCTAAAGGGGCCGATCGTGATGTTCAAAAGTTGCCGTGCAGGAATCTGCCTGCTCTGGATCCTATCATTCTTTATCGTTGTGCCGGGCATCCCGGTAAACGCGTCCGCGCTACATAATCAATCACAACAACCTCAGGATGCTACCGTCATGTCGGAGTCCAGCCAAGCCATGGATCATTCGAAACGAAATAAGAGCAAGCCATCAGATGGCGCGCCGTCTTTAAGCCAATTGCTGCGAAAATACCCGGACACGTTTCGCGCAAGCGGACCACGGGTCAAACAGGTCGCGCTTACCTTTGATGATGTACCGGACCCCCGATTTACCGGAAAAGTACTCGATGTGCTGAAGGAACAGCAGGTGAAGGCCACCTTTTTTGCGGTAGGAGAACGTGCCAAGAAACACCCCGAGCTCATGAAACGCATCCATGAAGAAGGTCATGCCATTGGCAATCACTCTTACAATCATGCCCAACTAAACAAGCTGAGCCTGGAGAAATTCATAAGCCAAATTGAGCGTACCAACACGATTTTGAAGTCGCTGACCGGCGTCCACCCGCGGCTGATCCGTCCTCCCTATGGCGATATTAATGAAGAACAGCTGCAGTGGGCTCGTAAAAACGGGTACAAGGTCGTGAATTGGAATGTCGATTCCCTCGATTGGAAGGGACTGCAAAAGGAAGAGGTCAAAAGCAATATTTTATCTGCGGTCGGTCCCGGCTCGATCATTCTTCAGCATGCGGGAGGCGGCGTGGGATCCAATCTATCCGGGACTATTGAAGCGCTCCCCGACATCATAACGGAACTTCGAAACAAGGGGTACAGCTTCGTGACGCTTCCGGATATGTTAAACGTGCCGGAATCGCAATAATGTCTGAATGAATGCCAAAAGACGGCTGACTGGGAGTTGACCAATCAAGCCGTCTTTACGATTCCTAACGATATATGAATTAATCGATAATGAACAATTTGATATCCTGGATGCCGAATTGATTTACGGATGATTGGGAGCCTGGGATGAAGATATCAATCTTATTCCCTTTTATGGCTCCGCCGATATCACGTGCTTCTGCTACAAATGCCTTTTTAGGCAGTCCTGGATGCTCATGTCCTGTTACAAGCACCTTGGTACCGAGCGGAATTACCTTGGGATCAACGGCGATGGTGCCAAGCTTAAGGGAATTCCCGAAATAGTCAACCGCGCCCCAACCGCCGTTCTCGCTTGCAGCAGAGGAATACGCTGTAGCTTTAACGGACAAAGTTTTGCTGTAATTAAACGTCTTGCCCCATGCTTCGACTACGTTATTCTGCGGGATAACATTCAAGCTTGGGGTGAAACCGGAGTTTCCTGGAGCGATGGGCGCTGCGGATGCCGCCGAGTTCATCGATACCGTCCCTGGTATGTTGATTTTGAGCCCCTGGTAAATATTCGTTGCCTTAATTGTTGGGTTAGCTTTCATCAGCTTGTCCATATTAACGCCGTACTGTTTGGACAAGAAATAGAACGTATCGCCGTTCTTGGCAACATGCACGGAGCTTGCATGTGCTTGCAGCCCGCCTCCGGCAAAAGTCAGTCCGAGTGCCACGGCTGTAACGGCAAACCATTTTGCTGTTCTTCCAGCGATCTTATTATTTTTGTTAAGTCCACGATTTCTTGTCCAAGATTTCATTTGTTGTAACATCTTAAGATGCCTCCCTTATATGTAGCTTGGTAAATCGGATGTAGTATGTCAACGAACATGAATATATCACAATTTTGTAACCTATACTGCAAGCAATTGTTACCAACACACAAAGAAAAACAGCGCCCTGCCTGAAACACCAGGCTAGGCGCTGTTTTTAATTTGTTACATTCAGGATGAAAAAGTTACAACACCTTGCTTAAAAACTCTTGCGTTCGGGGATGGGTCGGATTGCCGAACAGTTGGTCCGGCGTGCCTTCCTCCACGATATTGCCGCCGTCCATGAACAGGATCCGATCTCCCACTTCGCGGGCGAAGCCCATCTCATGGGTCACGATGACCATCGTCATTCCGCCTTCGGCAAGCTTCTTCATCACTTCCAAAACCTCGCCCACCATCTCGGGATCGAGTGCGGAGGTCGGCTCGTCAAACAGCATGACATGGGGCTGCATCGCGAGTGCTCGCGCAATGGCAATTCTCTGCTTCTGTCCGCCGGACAGCTGGGAAGGATAAGCCTCCTTCTTGTCTTGCAGTCCGACCGACTTCAGCAGCTCGTCGGCAGTCGCCTCCGCTTCCTTGGCGGAGACCCCTTTTACTTGGATAGGGGCGAGCGTGATGTTATCGATGACCTTTTTGTGCGGAAACAGGTTAAACTGCTGAAATACCATCCCCATTTTCTCGCGGGTGGCATTGATATTGTGGTTCTTGGCGGTGATCAGCTCACCCTCAAATGAAATTTCGCCGCTGGTCGGCACTTCCAGCAGATTGAGACAGCGCAAGAAGGTGCTTTTGCCGGAGCCGCTCGGTCCGATGACAACCACCACTTCACCCTTTGCGATCTCGATATTGATGCCTTTCAATATGTCCAGCTTGCCAAACGATTTATGAAGATCCTTAACGGTTATCACTTGCACTCAACTTCCTTTCCCAGACACCCAGAAGCTTCGAAAGAACGAATGTCAGAATAAAGTAGATCATGGCCGCCACAAGCAGCGGATTCAGCGGGGCAAAGGTTGAACCGCGCAAAATCTGAGCTTGGTACATAATATCGAATACCCCGATGAACGATACGATGGAGGATTCCTTGATGATGACAACAAACTCATTGCCGATGGCAGGCAGAACGCCCTTTAACGCTTGCGGCAAAATAATGTGGCGCATGGCTTTGCCCTTGGTCATCCCGAGCGAGCGTGCAGCCTCCAGTTGTCCCCGATCCACGCCCTGGATGCCTGCTCGGAATATTTCGGCCAAATAGGCAGCGCTGTTGATGGAGAGCGTTAAAATACCCGACTGGATCGGCGAGAATTTAATATCAAACGCCGCCAAGCTGTAATGGATAATAAACAGCTGGACCAGCATCGGCGTGCCGCGAATGATTTCAATATATGCGGTAGCCAAGAACTTAAGGATTTTTACGCCGGACATCCGCATTAATGCGATAATCAATCCGAGAATGAATCCGAAAAATACGCCGAGGGCCGAAATAAGCAACGTAAATTGAATGCCTTTGGCATAATAGTCGCGATATTTCCAGAAAAATTCAAAGGTATTCAAATTCTCTGCTGTTCGTCCTGCAGCCAAATCGCTGGCATCGTCGACAAATTTCTGGATCTGGTTATTTTCTTTTAAGCGCTCGAGCGTAGCATTAATGCTGCCAAGCAGCTCTTCGTTTCCTTTGCGGACCCCGATGGCATATGCGTCGTTCTCCGCCGTCGGCTTGGCCTCCGTGATGGCCATGGTCGCTTCGTTCATGTTGGCCTTTGCGATCGGATACTCCGCAAGGACGACATCCACGCGCTCGGATTCCAGCTGCAGCAGCAAATCCGGGATTTTATCGAGGGAAACTACATTGGCATTCGGTATCGTTTTTGCGATGGATTCCTGAATAGAGCTTTTCTGAACTCCGATCCGGGCTCCTTCCAAGCTTTCAAGCGTATTGAATTTCAGGGCGTCTTCCTTGCGGACTACGACCGATTGTTCCGCAGCGTAATAAGGCTCCGAGAAATCAATGCTTTTTCGGCGGTCTTCCGTTGGATTCATGCCCGATATGACGAAATCCACGCGGCCGCTCGTCAGCTCCGGCAAGAGCGCATCAAAGGACGTATCCTTGATGATGAGCTCTGCGCCAAGATCCTTGGCGATTTCCTTCGCGATATCGATATCAAATCCGACGATGGTATCCACGCCATCTATCGTTTTATGGAACTCATATGGCGCATAGTCGGCACTGGTGCCGAGAATCACCGTCTTTTTCTCGCCCTCCGCATGGACGATGCTGCCGAAAGACAGCACGACCACCAGGAACAGGGTCATCCACGCTGTAAATTTACGTTTCATATGTCTCGTTTCTCCCCTAACTGTTACAAATAGATTAAACCTTTAGAAAAAAAGCAACTGAGTCATTATAAAACAAGATGCATGAATATGCAATGAAAATTGATGGTTTCCAATTTGCAACTTACAAACAAGATCAGCTTGTAGTAGCATGTCACTCCACTATTTTAATACAACGGTCAAATCATCATACTTAAAGTGATCATGTCACACATGATTCAGTCTGTGAAGTGTATCTATTATTAAAATAAACAAGCGGGCTTGAACCATTCAATCCCAATAATAATGGGATTTAATGTTAATCACTTATCCTATCCGCAATCTTCTCATCTCCTAGCATTAAAATGTAAACACAGGGCTTTAGAATCATCCAAAATAGGAATTAAGAGTGTGGAATATACGAATGGAACACTTTATGGACGGATGCATAATCTATCGGCTGCCTTCCCATCTTATAGAAAGCGCATGATTTCGGTCCATCTACGTTGCAAGCCGCCTGTCTCATTCACTGTCTGATTCAGGCAAGCCAGCAGCTGGTTATTAATTAGCTATAGCTTTACTCATATAGGAGGTGTAACCATGCTGTTAGAAGCGCTGTATCATGTTCCTAGGGATAAATGGGCCTATGCTTACGATACACATACCATTCATCTTCGGATTCGAACCAAGAAGAACGACATTGATTCAGTTGTTGCCATGACGGGCGACAAATATGATTGGGACCGTACGTACTTCGAAATCACCATGGAAAAGGCCGCCTCTGACGACATGTTTGATTACTGGGAATGCGGAGTCAGGCCCAAATACAAAAGGTTGTCATACGGATTCCGGATTCATGCGGGAGATGAAACGGTGTATATGGTGGACAGCGGAATCGGATGGGATTACCCCTATCCGCCGGCAGGCTACTTTGAATTTCCGTACATACATGAAGTCGATGTATTCAAAGTACCGGAATGGGCCAAAGAAGCCGTATTCTACCAAATCATGACGGAACGCTTTGCCAACGGGAACCCGGCCATCAGTCCTGATGGAACCGAAGCCTGGGGCGGCAAGCCGGAGGTGGACAATTTCTTCGGCGGTGACCTGCAGGGCGTGCTGGATCATCTGGATGATCTGGTTGACCTGGGCATTAACGCCATTTATTTTACCCCCCTCTTCCTCTCCCCCTCCAATCATAAATACGACACGGTAGATTACAAGCAGGTGGATCCGCACTTTGGCGACAACGATCTGTTGAAAAAGGTAGTGGATACTTGCCACGCGAAAGGCATTCGAGTGATTCTGGATGCGGTATTCAATCACTGCAGCGAGGAGTTCCCGCCCTTTCAGGACGTTCTGAAGCATGGCGAGAAGTCCAAATATGCCGAGTGGTTTCATGTGAACCGGTTTCCTTGCGAAATCAAGGACGGCATACCGACATACGACACCTTCGGCTTCTTCGGAAACATGCCGAAATTCAATACCGCCAATCCCGAAGTCAAGGCGTACTTGCTGGGCGTCGCCGAGTATTGGATTAAGGAGATCAATCTTGACGGCTGGCGTTTGGATGTTGCGAATGAAATCGACCATCATTTCTGGCGGGATTTCAGGCAGGTTGTCAAGAAGGCGAAACCCGAGGCTTACATCGTGGGCGAGGTTTGGTCCGACTCGTTGATCTGGCTGCAAGGCGACCAGTTCGATTCCGTGATGAATTACCCTTTTGCCGATAAGGTGCTGGAGTTTTTCAACGGCAACATGGACGGACTCACCTTCGCCAACCGTATCGGCTCGATCCTGATGCGTTATCCGCAGCAGACGAACGAAGTGGTATTCAACCTGCTTTGCAGCCACGATACGCCAAGGCTGCTTACCCGCGTGGGAGAAGATATCCGGCGCATGAAACTCACCGTCGTATTCCTGTTCACCTTCATGGGCACGCCGTGCATCTTTTACGGGGATGAAATCGGCTTGACCGGGGATGGAGACCCGGATTGCCGCAAATGCATGGAATGGGATCCCAAGAAGCGAAACCAGGAGCTGTATGCATTTTATCAAGGCATGATCGCGCTGCGAAAAGAGCATAAGGCCTTGCGGCAAGGTCGCTTCCGCTTCCTGCAGGCGAATCTTCATGATCCTTGCATCGTGTACGAACGTGCCGACGAAACCATGCATTTTATCGTCTGGATCAACAACAGCGACTCGAAGCGTACCCTATCGCATCCCATCGTCACGACCGATTGGATCGATGCCGAAACCCAAGAGCCTGTAAAACCGGTAAACGGTACGATGCATATCGATTTGGAACCGTACGCGTACCGCATTTTATGCCGGGAGTTGAAACATTAGCTTCGATCATATTCAAACAGCACAGGGGTGCCTGGATAGCTTGTTATTCCTTCGCTATCCGGGCACCCCTGCGTCCTGAAAGCCATGGTTATCATCGGCTGGTGATCTGATGATAGATTTCCTGATATTCCTTCGCCGAAACGTTCCAGCTGTAATCCCCGCCGAGAGCATTCTTGCTCACTTTACGCCAGTGCTCGGGCATGCGATATATGGAGGTCGCGCGGCGGATGGTGTTCATCATGTCATGCGCATTGTAATCCTTGAAGGAGAAGCCGTTCCCTTCGCCCGTATACTCGTTGTATGCCTGAACCGTATCGTTCAGTCCGCCCGTTTCCCGGACAATGGGGACGCTGCCGTACCGCATGGCAATCAGCTGGCTGATGCCGCACGGTTCGAATTTGGAAGGCATCAGGAACAGGTCGCTGCCGGCATAAAAACGCCGCGATAACGGCTCATTGAACCGGATCTGGGCCGACATTTTGGTGGGATAGCGATTTGCCGCTTCCCTGAACCAATGCTCATAGGAAGGATCTCCCGTTCCCAGGACAACGAACTGAATCTCATCATAGTAGAGCAGTTCATCCAGAATGCGAATAACCAAATCGAGTCCTTTCGAATCGACCAATCGCGTTACCATCGACATCAATGGAATATGCGGCGCCACGGGAAGATTCAGCTCTTCCTGTAAGGCGATTTTGTTCTGCGTTTTTTTGTTCAATCCGCTCCGGAACTTCGTGGCGATATGCGGATCTGTCGCCGGATTGTAGCTTTTGGTATCAATGCCGTTCACAATCCCGCTCAATCTCGAGCCTTGGGCCGACAGAAGCCCGTCAAGTCCGTATCCGTAATAACCCGTCTGGATTTCCGTGGCATAGGTAGGGCTGACCGTCGTTACGTGATCTGCGTAAACGATGCCCGCTTTCATGAAATTCACGTTTCCGTAATACTCCACGCCTTCGGCCGTGAAATGCCGGCTGTGAATGCCGAGCAGATCAACCAGCACCTCGTACGGGTACACGCCCTGATACAACAGATTATGGATCGTGAACACGGTTCGAATCCCCGCATAGAAGGGATCATGATGATAGACGTCTTCAAGAAGCAGCGGAATCATGGCGGTATGCCAGTCGTGACAGTGAAGCACATCCGGCTGGAATCCGATTACCGGCAGAACCTCAAGCACGGCACGGTTGAAGAAAGAGAAGCGTTCGCCATCGTCCATGTAACCATAAATGCCGTCTCGGCCAAAATAGTACTCATTATCCACGAAATAGATCGTTACGCCGTCTTCCACCAGGGACTCGATGCCGCAATATTGCTCGCGCCAGCCAACCCGCACCCGGGTTTCTCCCACATGCTCCATTCGCTTCCTGTATTCTTCCGGAATGCCGCGATATTTCGGCAGCACGACTCGAATATCCTCGCCCATGCCGCGAAGGGATTTAGGCAAAGCCGCGATCACATCCGCCAGTCCGCCTGTCTTGATGTATGGTCCGCATTCCGAAGCTGCAAATAACAATTTCAATCCTGCTTCCCCCTTTTGCTCCGTTTCGTTTTTTGTTCTGTTTTCTCTCTTGCCGCTGCCGCCTTCAGCGACGCGTCCGATCGATCTTGCGATTTCCTCGATCGAGGCGGCTTTTTCTTTAAAACAACCATGCCTAATGGAGGCAGCTTGATCTCCAGGCTGTGGGTTTGGCCATGCCAGGTCTTCTTCTCCGCTTTCATCTCAGCGTCGTTCAGCAGTCCGGAGCCGCCGTAATCGGCATGATCGGAATTGAGAATTTCCACATATTGCCCCGCTCTCGGCAAACCGATCCGATATTGGTCATATGCCTTTGGCTGAAAATTAATGACGATGATCAGCGTATCGCCGGGCTTGGTGCCCATTCTCATATACGATACGACACTCTGCTCATGATCATCTGCGCTGAGCCATTCAAAGCCTTCCCATCGATGATCCTGCTCCCATAGCGCCTTTTCATCCACGTACATGCGGTTTAGAGCTGCCGTATATGCCAACTGCTTGCGGTGGCTTTCATAGTCCAGCAGCAGCCAGTCGAGCTGCTCCTGATCCTTCCATTCGATAAACTGGCCGAACTCTCCCCCCATGAACAGCAGCTTCTTCCCGGGCTGGGTGATCTGGTATCCAAGCAAAATCCGCAGTCCCGCAAACTTTTGTTCATAGCTTCCCGGCATTTTATTAAGCAGCGATTTCTTTCCATGGACGACTTCATCGTGTGAAAGCGGCAATGTAAAATTCTCCGAATAGGCATAACAAATGGGAAATGTAAGTAAATTATGATGGGTAGGCCGCTGATCGAACTCTTGTTCAATATAAGACAGCGTGTCATTCATCCAGCCCATATTCCATTTGTAATTGAAGCCAAGACCCCCTTCATGCACAGGTGCCGTAACCCCCGCCCATGCGCTCGACTCCTCGGCCATCATCAAAGCATTCGGGTAATATCGAAACACGGCTTTATTCAATTCCTGTAGAAAGGATATCGCCTCCAGGTTTTCCAAGCCTCCGTGCTCGTTAAGGCTGTACTGACCCTCACGCTTCTCAAAATCAAGACGGATCATGCTCGTCACGGCATCAACGCGAAGACCATCAATATGATACATATCCATCCAAAATAAGGCATTGGAGATGAGGAATGAAATTACCTCCGGCTTGGCATAATCGAAAGACAATGTTCCCCAGCCCGGTTTCTCGGCTTTTTGGGGGTCTTCGTACTCATAAAGAGGCGCCCCGTCAAACTGCCGAAGCCCGTGGGCATCCTTGGCAAAATGTGCGGGCACCCAGTCGAGCAGCACGCCGATGCCGGCTTGGTGCAGCTGGTCGACGAGGTACATGAAATCATGGGGAGTTCCGTATCTGCTCGTCAGCGCATAAAATCCGGTGCCCTGATAGCCCCACGAAAGATCGTAGGGATGCTCCGCCAAGGGCATAAATTCTACGTGGGTATAACTCATTTCCTGCAAATAAGGAATCAGCTGATCGGCCAATTCCCGATATGTAAAGAACGAACCGTCCTCTTTTTGCCGCCAGGTTCCGAAGTGCATTTCATAAATGTTCACCGGCTTGGCATATGGGGATTTGTTCTTCCTTCTCCATGCGGCATCATTCCAGCGATATCCTGAGAGGTCGGTCACCACCGATGCCGTTGCAGGTCGTACTTCGGCATGAAATGCATAAGGATCGGCCTTTAGGAATGTTTCTCCGAAGGGCCCCGTGATCTGATATTTGTAAAAAGTTCCAGTCTCCATCCCAGGGAAAAACCGACTCCAAATTCCCGAATCGGGCATCCTATATAACGGGTCTTGGGAACCATCCCAGCCGTTCCAGTCTCCGGCAAGTCCTACCTGCCTGGCATTCGGAGCCCACACCGTAAAACGCACGCCCTCTTCTCCTTCTTCTGTGGCAAGGTGTGCACCCATACATTGGTAACTGTGAAACCAGGTTCCTTCATGAAATAAATACACTTGTTCCGGAGTCATGTTTCCTTCCCTAACTGCTTGGTTCAATCGTCGTCACCTGCTTTTTCTTAAAAATCCAATATTATTAATGCTATTACCCCATTCTAACCAGGTTGAAAATAAAAAATGTCCCTGAAAAATAATTTTGTAATTTTCAAATTACTTTTTCAATATAATCGTTTCAAACCCCGGGAATGTCGTTTATGTAATGAACAACGTGAAAATACATTGGGAGGGAAACGTGATGAAGAAAAAAGACTGTATTGCTATGCTTCTGGCGGGTGGAGAAGGTAAACGATTGGCTCCCCTTACGTCCAGGCTGGCAAAACCCGCCGTTCCGTTTGGCGGACATTATCGTATAATCGATTTTCCTCTCAGCAATTGTGTAAACTCCGGAATCGATACGGTTGGAGTGCTTACGCAATATGAGGCAGAATCATTACACGAACATATCGGCGAAGGCGAACCCTGGGGATTAACACATACAGGACGTGAAGGCATTACCCTTCTTCCATCCAACAGCACACACCAAGACGGGTACTTGGGAACGGCAGATGCCATTTATAAAAACATTCAATACATCGATGATCAAAATCCAGAGCATGTACTCATTTTGTCCGGGGACCACATTTACCAGATGGATTACCGGGAGATGCTTGAAGCCCATATGAAGCAAGGGGCTCCTGCCACGATCTCCGTGATGGAAGTACCTTGGGAAGACGCCAGCCGATTTGGCGTCATGAGCGTTGACGATAATCTCAATATCATTGAATTTGCCGAAAAACCGGCAGAACCGCAAAGCAATCTTGCCTCCATGGGCATTTATTTGTTCCGTTGGGACTATCTGAAGCAGCACCTGATCGAAGATGCGTCTGACCCGAACTCCAGCCATGATTTCGGAAAGGATGTCATCCCTAAGATGCTGTCCGGAGAAGAGTCGCTGCTAGCATTCCGCTTCCAGGGCTACTGGCGCGATGTCGGCACCGTAGAAAGCCTCTGGGAAGCCCATATGGATGTGCTTAGCCAAAATGAGCTAGTCCTTGAGAGAGCCGATTGGCCTATGTATACGCGCGCTTGGAAAACCAAGCTGTCGGCAGCACGGACCCGAAATGTGGAGCATACGGACTGCCTGATTCATGACCAATGCACCTTCGAAGGAAAAGCCAAAAGCTCCGTTATCTTCTGCGGATCAGAAATCGGCAAATACTCCATCGTGAAGGATAGCGTGGTCATGCCGAACGCCAAAATCGGCAAAGGCGTCCATATCGAGCACGCCATCATCGGGGAAGGTGCAGTGATCAAGGACGGCGCCGTTGTGAAAGGGGCTCCCGGCAACGTCGTGGTCGTAGGACCGTACGAGACGGTGCTTCCGAAACCAACTGTTCGTACCCAGCCAGCCCGGCTCCTTCAGGATGTATACGAAAAAGGACGCTTGCGTGCCAATGTCTCTTCATCCTGAACGAATGTCATGAACAGAATAGAGCTCTGAGAATTTCTAACACAAAAAAGCGATCCGCTACGGATCGCTTTTTCTCATGTATCGTGCCCTGCTGACTTTGCGCATGCGACGGAGGTTCAAACTTTAGGATCAAGAAACAAAATTCTTTTCATATAAATTCACGATGCGACCGCCCATATCCTGCTCGGCCACGAATTGAAATCCCTGACGCTGGTAAAATCGATTCAGCGTTGGCAAATGGGATACGCAATCCAATCGGAAGCCCCGTTTTCCTTTGGAAACCAAATACGATTCCGCAAAGGAAATCATTTTGTTCCCAAGCTCCAGCCCCCGATAAGCGAAGCGCACGGTCAGCCGATGCAAATAACCGTATGACGGATCGTCCCGCTTCCCCCAGTAGTCAGGATCCCCGTACTGCAGCGTAAACATGCCGGCCGCCTTGTCTTCATGCCACAGGATGAATACTTCGCGCTCTTCCAGGTACTGTTTCATGAGGTCCAGGGAAAAAAGCGAGGGACTCCACTGCTTGCGCCCTTGCTGCTCCATCACCTCGGCCGCCTCCGTCAGAAGCGCCAGCATCGCTCCTGCATGTACGGCTTCTGCCCGTCGTAGTTCAAACCGCCCCTGCTCCGTTGAAAACATGGCTTGCGATTCCACTCCTCTACTCCCCCTCTATAAAAATGCCCCACACAGTGGAGCCTATGCTCCGATCCTTAATCCAAATACTTTGCGGGTGAAAAGTTGAGAAAAGCTTTGCCGGATTACCGGCAAAGCTTAGGCCATCGGCCCGGCTGCGTCTTCCTCACCGTTCTCCAACCCGCCGGCCATCGGTATTTTCCCCTCGGGCAGCGGCAGCTTGACGATCACGGCGGTTCCGTGCCCAAGCTCGCTTTCCATTTCCATCGTGCCCCCGTGAAGCTCAACGAGCTGCTGCGTGATCGCTAATCCCAGTCCCGTTCCCCCGTTAAGAGGATTCACCTGGAAGAACCGATCCTTTACCCGCCGAAGATGCTCGTCCGAGATGCCAATCCCCTGATCTTGTACGGTAACGATAACAAACTTCTCTTCCATCGCGAAGGACAGGTTGATTACCCCGTTCTCATGCGAGAATTTAACCGCGTTGTCCACGATATTCAGGAATACCTGCTTCAAGCGGTTGACATCCCCATAGATAATCGGCTTCTCGTCGGACTCCAATTTGATCTGAACGCCCTTCTTCTCGGCTTTCGTCCACAGATTGAGCATGATCTCTTGCAGCAGCTCCCGTAAATTCACGATGCCCTTCACCAGCTTCATCTCATTCTGCTGGAGCTTGGAAAAATCCAGCAGTTCTTCGACAAGGCCGATCAACCGATCGGTTTCCTTCGTGATGATCTGCATTCCGATTTTCGTTTCTTCCGGATCGTAGCCGCCGGAGTCAAGCGTTTCGCTCCAGCCCTTGATGCTTGTGAGCGGTGTTCGCAGCTCATGCGAGATCGAGGAGATAAAGTCATCCTTCACCTGATTGCTTCGCACAATCTCCTGCGCCATGTAGTTCAAGGTCGACGAAAGCTCACCAAGTTCGTATTTGTAATCGCCCTTGATCCGTACGTTGAACTTGCCTTTGGCCATCTGAGCGGACACCGTGGTAATGTTGTTGAGCGGCTTTACGATGGAATTGGCCAGCCCAATGCTGAAAGCAAGCACGATCGCCAGAACGGCCGCCCCGATGCTGATGGCAAACAGCGTCATTTTCATCAGCTTGTCGTTTACGTATTCCAGCGAAGTCACGTAACGGAGAATATACGTATTTTCAAAACCGTTCGAAACGGACTGGGACACCGCCATCACGATCTGGCCCGTCCCTTGCTGTTTGCCGATCCAACGGCTCGTATTCCCTGCAAGCGCCTGGGTGACATCGCTGGTCTTGATGGTTTGTTCTATTTCGAAGCCGGTCGAAGTCGAGAGAACTTGACCAGCCGGGTTCAAAATTTGAAGCTCTGTATTATACAGTTCAAAATGGCGAACCATCTCGCTCAGCTGATTGACGTTGTCCGACGAGGTCAGTCGAAAGGGCTGATAGAAATCGTTGGCGGTACGGATATGGTTCACCATATGGTTGTACACCGTATCGTAATAATACGATCGTAAAGCGATTAGAAAAATAACCTCAATCAGCAGCAAGGCGATGAACACTACCAGGAAGTAGTGCAGCACGATTTGCCGCCGAATGCCTTTTTTGATGATCATTGTCCCTGACCCTTCCATTTATAGCCGTGTCCCCATACCGTCTGGAGGTATTCCGGCTCGGAAGGATTGCCTTCGATTTTTTGGCGCAGTCTCCGAATGTTCACGTCCACGATTTTGGGATCGCCCATATATTCTTTGCCCCATACGTGATCAAGCAGCACATCACGGCTAAGCGGCGTGTTTTCTTTTTCCAGGAAGAACTGCACCAGCGAGAACTCCGTAGGCGTCAGCTCCACCGGCTGCCCGTTCTTCTTGAATTGCTTGGAAATCAGATCCAGCGTGAACGGACCCGATTGAAAGGATACCTTGGCGGCACCCGCACGCTGAACGTTCACCCTGCGCAGAAGGGATTGCAGCCGGGCGATCAGTTCCGTCGGGCTGAACGGTTTGCTTACGTGGTCATCCGCTCCGACGGATAGGGCATACACTTTGTCCTGCTCCTGAACTTTTGCCGTCAGAAAAATAATGCCGATCCGCTCGTTCGTTTCCCGGATTCTGCGGCATACTTCAAAGCCGTCGATTCCCGGAACCATGACGTCGAGCAAGGCGATATCAATATCTGGCGTCGTTTGCAGCAAGCGAAGGGCCTCATTGCCGTTCTCGGTCTCCAGCACCTCAAAGCCGTTCCGTTTCAGATTAATTACGATAAAACTGCGAATGGATTCTTCATCTTCTAATATGAGCACTTTACTCAAGGTCTAGTTCCCCTTTCTTTCGATAGGAGCCACATTGTTGCTGCTTGGCTTTTTATCTTTTTTACTCAATTTCAGATCGCCATGGCTTCGATAAGCGATGACGCGGTTTTTCTCCTTCACTAAGATCTCCCAATCGGATTCGGCTTTCCCCCACTGGGCCGTGGAGAAAAACTTGATTTCTGCGACGGACTCTCCCGTGTCGGTCAGGACAAAATTCAGGTAAGCATTTTTGTTGGATTCCGGCGTAATGGTAATTTTATTGTACATATCCGGCGGAAAATCCAGATAGAAGCGATTATTCATATCGTAGTATCTTTGGAGCACGAATTGAAGACCTTCTACTTCGTTGCTCTCTCGGACCTCTCCGTCCCACTGGAAGTACGTGGTGAAGAACGGGATTTCCTCCAAGATCAGCCGATCTTCCCAGCCGCTTGGCCTTGTAAGCACGCCAAATTCTAAAATGCCGTCATCGTTTACGTCCTCGCTCTCCACCGGCAGTTCCTTGTACGTAAGCAGTTCATCCTGGAGCACGTCAATAAACTTGTTGTCCTCCATGATAATGAGCTTGGAATAGGAAGAGTTGGACACGACCGAAGCATCCAAGATGATACCTTCTTTGTTTTTGGCCACTTTACCTGCGACAACATTGTAATAACTTTCGATATTTGGTCCCAAATCCAGTTTGTTCAGCTCAACGAAAGCATCCTCGAATTTGTCGTATTGATAGGTGCTGATATACGAGAGCTCCTTCTGCTGGAGGTATACCACCGTAATATCCTTGACCTTGTCCCCGTTCATGTCTCCGATATTGAAGTGCGTATACGGCAAAGCCGGGATTTTTTCGAGCGAATCCCCGGAGAATGAATACACGGCCAGCAGATTCTGAAGATTCTCTTCTCCGCGGGAGAAACCGGCTACGATGTCAACCTTGCCGTCGTTTGTGAAATCAACGAAATCAAATGACTCCAGAACCGTCCCTTCTCCGTCGAAATCGAGGCTCTTCACCCAGGTATCACCCTGCTGCTGCATGATCATGCCGTGGATTTTCACCTCTTCATCCGGCGTCTGATAGAAGACGACGGCTTCCATAACACCGTCGTTGTCCAGGTCATGAATTCGGATCGAACTGCTGTCGACGTCGCTTCGCGGCCGAATGATAGCGCCGTTGTCCAGTTTGATCTTCTGGAGCGCGGACTGGATAGCGCCGTTCAGCGTCGCTTTGTCCGTCGGCAGATCCGGTCGCTTCATTAAAGACACCGGATCCTGGATAAAGGTACAGCCGCTTATGATAAATAGTAACAAGCCGGCCAAGAGGGCTTGCATCACTCTATATTTCAATAAGTATCAACTCATTTCTATGCTTTCGCCTTGCGTCAAGTGATCGATAATTACAGTCTTGACTTCTCGCCATGGGTTAAACGTCTTCCGGTCACATCCACTACCAGCTGGCCGCCCGACAGCCCCATGATACGGGTGCAGTATTTCTCCGCAAGCTCCAGCGGGATGACGGTAAATACCGTCAGGCGCTCTTCCTCGCACAAGGTTTTTAGCGTCTTCAAAACATGCTCGGCAGAGGCCGGATCGAGTCCCGTGACAGGCTCGTCCGCCAAAATCACCTTAGCGCCGTGAACGAGCGCCCTCGCAATGGCAATCCGCTGCTTCTCGCCGCCGCTCAGCTCGCCGGCTTTGCGTTTTGCCTTATCCAGCAAACCCAGGTGCTCGATCGTATCCATAGCTCCCATATAATCATCAGACCGGACCATCCCGGTAACCATCCGCCACAGCGGCGTTTGGCTGGATTGCCCGATCAAAACATTCTTAAGCGCCGTTCGATTTACGTTTAGGGAAGGATTCTGCTCGAGATAAGCCCATTCCCGTCGAATTCTTCGTTTTCCGGCTGGATTCATCATATCTTCGCCGTCAATCGTCAGTTTGCCGCCGTCCCATTTTTGCTGCATCGACAGACAGCTCATCAGCAAACTTTTTCCGCTTCCGCTCGCACCGATCAGACCGATCATTTCCCCGTGTTCCATCTGAAATGTGATATCCTTTAACACCGGCGTACGTTCAGGACCCATCGTTTTCTTCAGCCGATCCACTTTAATCATGTTATCGTCTCTCCCGTCAAGTGCATATTCCTACTCTCTAGTTTAGAAGAAAGCGAAAGCAATTGCCATGAGAACGCATGTTTCTATTTGTCGGGTGAAACGCGGTTGCCTTTGAACCATAAACCCGTGCACGCAAACAGAATATACAAGCCGCCGAGCAAAACGAAGATTCCCCCGTTCCACCCGGTTTCCATGATAGCGCCGCCCGCATTCGGCCCTGCGATACTGCCGGCATTGAAATGAAAGGAAGCCACGACGTTGGCCGCCGGCAGCAGAACCCGGGGAAGGATGTCCGCGGCATAGGCCAGACCGAGGGAGAAGAAAGATCCGACCAAGCCGCCGGCCATCGTCAGTAATAGTAAGGTTGCCCAGAAATTCGTTCCGGCTACCGGAATCAGCAGGAAACAGCAGCCCCCCACGATCCCCGCGATCGTCAGCACCCGCTTGCGTCCGAATTTATCGCTCCAAATGCCGAGGGGAAGCTGCAGCAGGAGTCCGCCGATGCCGACAAAGGGCAGCAATGTCGAAATTTCGCCTAGAGTGAACCCGCTTCTTAACCCATAGACCGGGAAATTGCTGTTAATCCCCGCTTCCATGTATCCGTACAAAAATGCAGGAATCAAAGCAAACCAGGCCAGCCGGTAGCTTTTGAGATAGCGGCCTGCCGGCTGCTGCTCTCCTTGCTCGTTTTTTTCCGGCTTCAAATTCGGAAGTTTGAATAGAACGACCAGCAGAATGAACAAGAACAGCACAGCCAGAATCAGAAACGGTACCGCTTCGCCGTATTTCAGAAGAGGAATGCCGAGCGGCCCTACACTAAATCCCAGACCGTAGGACATGCCGTAAAAGGAAATGCTCCGCCCCCGGTTCTTCACGGTTGACATCATCAGCACCCACAGCTGGGCGGCATAATGCAGCGCGCTATCGCCGATGCCCACAAGCACCCGCAGCACAAACCAGACGGCTACGCTCGGAATCAACGGGAAAGCGACCAGCGACAGCATCACCAGCACGAGACCCGATACAATCAGTTTTTTGAAACCGACCCAGCCGAGAAGCCGTTCCGCAACCAGCGTCATGGCAAATGAGCCTACATATAAAGCAGCCGCGTTCAATCCGTTCATGGAGGATGAGATGCCCATCCGTTCCAAAAAAATAGCCAGCACAGGCAATAGCAGTCCCTGGCTTAAACCAGCCGCAACCACGACGGCAATTAAAATAAAATAATGAGTTCTCCCTTGACGGGGGGTAACAGCTTCTGTCACTGAAATATAGTCCTCCTCTAATATGAAAAAACGATGAATTTAAACAGCCAAATGAACATTATAGTGGACAAGCCCAATCGATACAAGCCATAATAATAACAATGCCATCAATTGGGAGGGTATCCGTTCATGAAATATAAAGTTAGTATCGATGTATCCATGGTGTATGAGCTGCTGGGCAGCTTCATGATATATGCAACAAGGAAATGGACCGATAACCTGGATATTGGAAAACAGCTGATAACGGAGATGGATGAGCGATTGCCGCAGCATGTACGTGTCCAGTTCAGTGGAGCCCGCTCATGGCCGCTCGCGGATTACGATGTCTTGTACGCCCTGATCATGCTTCGAGGAGAGCACCTTGAAATCCCTGATTTTCTGGGCTGGATCGAATCTTCCCCGGTGGAAGAGCTTCAAGCCCTGCTTCAGCCTCACTTGCCGTCCCTCACGCGGGATGAAACGTCCAGAATTCGAGAAAACTACACACCGTTGATGAAGCTGTGGTATGAGCACTACTTTTCCGAAGTGGAGCCTGACCTGTACCATCTTCTGGAGGAAGATGCCGAAGAGAAACGAATGCTGCTTCCGAAAATGGACGACGAAAATCTGATCGAATATGCTTCCAGCGGAGTCATTCTGGATAACGTGCCGCAAGAAAACGTGGTCTTGTTCCCGGGTACGCATTTTCGTCCGATCAATACCTATTGCTTCTATGATAATGTACTCCTGCTGCAGTACCCTATTGATATACCGGAAGAAGATGAGGATGAGCCGCCCGTCGTTCTCCTGCGCATGACCGAGGCTCTCGCGGATCCGGAACGTCTGCGTTTGCTTAGATATATTGCGGATGAGCCGAAGGCCGTGTCCGAAATGGCGGCCGAATTGGGACAGCCCTATGAGCAATTGATGCACCACCTGATGATCTTGAGGGCGGCAGGCCTGCTGCGCTCCCATCTGAAATCCGAAAATAACGAAAGATTCAGCCTGCGGCCGGATGGTGCGGCCGAGCTGCAAATGTTCCTGGAGACTTACATTCGACTTTCCTAGTATGAAGGAGCGTACCATGAGTAAAACATCACAGCATATTATCTTCGACATGGATGATACATTAATACATTGCAACAAGTATTTCGACCTGATTCTCGGCGATTATTTCGAATGGATGACCGAGTGGTTTCAGCCGTATGGAGTAACCACCCAAGAAGTCCGAGCCAAGCAAATGGAAATCGACGTAGCCGGTATCGACAAGCTGGGATTCGCGAGCGCGAACTTCCCCCAGTCCCTGATCGATACATACCATTTTTTCGGCCAAATTCACGGGAGGGATAGCTCGCCTAAGGAAGAGGAGCTTCTCTACCAGTTGGGGCTCAGCGTGTACGAGCAGGAGATTGAAGCCTACCCCGGCATGGTCGAAACGCTGGAGAAGCTTCAAGAGGATGGCCACTGCCTCTATCTCTATACCGGGGGCGAAACCACAATACAGAAGCGAAAAATCGAACAGATGAAGCTGTCGGACTATTTTAAAGACCGAATTTATATCCGCCAGCATAAAAACCTCACGGCGCTTGAGGAGATCCTCGGCATGGGGTCGTTCGTACGCTCTGATACGTGGATGATCGGCAACTCGCTCCGCACGGATGTCGTTCCAGCATTGACGGCGGGCATTAACAGCATCTACATCAAGCAGCAGCGCGAGTGGCAGTATAATCTGGTCGAGCTGAAGCAAGAGCCGCATAATGTGCTCTATACCGTTTCGTCATTGACCGAAGTGCCGGAAGTCATTGAAGAGCATTTAACTTAATCGAACGGACAAAGAGCCGATCCTGGAGTGATATCCCGGATCGGCTCTTTATTTTGGCGTACCCTCGACGTCTTACGATTTAACGGCCGCACTGGAGTCTACGGCCTGAACGGCCAGCTGCCCGTTACCGCCCGCAGCAAGGATAAGCCTGCCCTTATACGTGCTGCCGTCCTCGTTCTTAAAGGATAACACTTGGGTCTTTCCCTGAAGCAGCAAGGATTTCAGCATCGCATGAGAAATTTGTTTACCGGCAAATTCCTTCCAGATGACGTAGCTGCAGCCGGTTTTGAAATTCGCGCAGCCGTAACCTTTGCGTCCTTCAATAATATGCCCGTCACATCCGGGTCTTGGGCAGCGCCCCAAGGGAGATCGTACAGACGGCGCTTCATTTGAAGCGGCAGGCGCTGATTTCGGAGTGGGCTTGCTCGTGCGCTCAACCTTCGCTTTCGAGGCTGGGGCCGCTTTAGACGCGCTTCGCTTCCCTCTTCCTTTGGACTTGTCCTCATCTCCGCCGAAAAGCGACGAAGGCGCCGGACGCTGCGAGGATACCTTGTTTATGATCGAAACGGTGAACTTCTGCACGTTTTGCATGAATACATCAGCAGAAGCTTCGCCTTTGGAGATCTGGTGGAGGCGCCGCTCCCATTGGCCTGTCATCTCGGGCGAAGCCAGCAATTCGACGCCGGCATGCCGAATCAGCTCCACCGCCGTTCTACCTTTTTGCGTTACGGTGATTTTTTTGCCCTGCATCGTAATATATCCGACCTTTTTCAAACGCTCGATGGTGGCTGCCCGGGTTGCCGGCGTTCCAAGACCGCTATCCTTCATTGCATCCCGAAGCGCTTCATCCTCAATGGACTTACCGGCGCTTTCCATGGCCTTCAGCAGCGTGCCTTCCGTATAATTTTTTGGCGGCTGGGTAGCCTTTTCCTTCACTTCGGATTTTTTGCATTGCACCGGCTTGTCGGGAGTAAGGTCAAAGGCACGGTCGTTCCATTCCTGGTTCTCCTCTTCCTCGTCCTCCTTCCCTTTCTTGGAAGATTTGGATTTCTTCTTCTCCGTATCCTGGGCAATCAACACCTTCCATCCAAGCGACAAAAGCTCCTTGATTCCCGTCTTGAATGTTTCCCCCTCGACCTCGGTGAGCACCGTATGCTGCTTGTACATGGCCGGAGGATAAAAATGCGACAGAAACCGGGTGATGACCAGATCGTAGATATGCTGCTCTTCCTTGCTGAGCGTGCCCGGCCGCTTTAATGTCGGCAGAATGGCATGGTGATCCTCCACCCGCTGCGGATTGCATACCGCTTTGTTGTTGACGTGCACCCGGCTCGGATCCGCTCCTGCGGCCATTGATGCGTACGAGGTCGATTTGAGCAAATGAAGGGCCTTGTGCATGCCTTCGATATTCTGTTCATTCACATAGTTGGAGTTCGTACGCGGATAGGAAATCACCTTGTGGCGTTCATATAACGCTTGCGCAAGATCCAGCGTTTTTTTGGCAGAGTAACCGTACTTGGCATTGGCTTCACGCTGAAGCAGGGTCAAATCATACAATTTGAACGGATATTCCTTCGTTTCCTTCACTTCATATTTAGTGATCGTGCCGTTCTTGCCATGGACCTTGGCTGCAATCGTCTCTGCTTTCTCCTGCGAGGTCAGCCGCTCTCCCTGCCAGGTTCCCGTATACTCCAGCTGATCCTGCTTGAACAAAGCTTTCACGTCGTAGAACGTTTGCGATTCGAAGGCTTCGATCTCCTTCTGCCGGTCATAGATCAGTGCCAGCACCGGCGTCTGCACCCGGCCAACCGACAGCAACGTCTGATGGCGGGTCGTAAAGGCACGCGACGCATTCATGCCGATCAACCAATCGGCTTCGCTGCGTGCGCGCGCAGCTTGCGTTAAATTCTCGAATTCGACGCTGTCCTTGAGCTCCGCAAAGCCGCGGCCAATGCTTTCCGGCGTTAAATCCGAGATCCATAGTCTTTTTACAGGCTGTTTCAGTTTTAATTGTTGTTGGATTAGTGCGAAAATATATTGTCCTTCTCGTCCCGCATCACAGGCATTCACGATATGGCTGCAGCGCTTGGCTACTTCTCCAATGACCTTCAACTGATCCTTGGTTTTCGGATTCGGGATGATTTTGAATTGCTCCGGAATGATAGGCAGGTCCCGCAAATTCCAGCGTTTGTACTTCGGATCATATGCATCCGGCTCCGCCAGCCCAACCAGATGTCCGATAGCCCAAGTTATGATGTATTGCTCACCTTCAAGATATGTACGGTTGTTCTTGGCCCGCGGCTCGATGACCGCAGCGATATTCCGTCCCATATCCGGCTTTTCGGCAATGACCAACGTTTTCAAATGACATTCTCCTCCCCGATGAGCAGCCTGGCGCGGAGGCTAACTCCAAAAAGGACTTCGCTCTCGCGAAGTCCCTTTAACTACTATATTCATGATAGCATATTTAGGAGAAGGATTAAACCAGTACGGTCGCGCCCATCAGATATTTGTCTACCTCGCGTGCCACCTCGCGGCCTTCATTGATCGCCCACACGACAAGGCTTTGTCCGCGGCGCATGTCGCCGGCTGCAAATACTTTATTCACATTCGTTGTATATTTGCCATACGGCGCTTTAACATTGGAACGACGGTCCGTTTCAAGTCCAAGCTGTTCTACCAGCGTCTGCTCCGGTCCGTCAAAACCGATCGCGATGAACGCCATTTGTGCCGGAAACGCTTTTTCCGTTCCTGGAATCGGCTGATACACTTTACGGCCGGTTTCATCTACAATGCGCTCGATTTGAACGGTATGAAGTTCTTTCAGATTCCCTTCATCATCCCCGACGAATTTCGTGGTCATAATGGAGAATTCCCGCGGATCGTTGCCAAACAGCGCTTTGGCTTCCTCATGGGCGTAATCCAGTGTATACACGTTCGGGAATTGCGGCCAAGGGTTCGCAATCGGATCACGCTGCAGCGGAGCCTGTTTATGCGTACCGAACTGGGTAACGCTGCTGCAGCCGTGACGCAGCGCTGTCGCCACGCAGTCGGAGCCGGTGTCGCCGCCGCCGATGACGATAACGTCCTTGTCTTTTGCCGACAAGTAGTTGCCGTCTTCAAGACCAGAATCCAGCAGGCTCTTGATCGTTCCGTTCAGGTAATCCATCGCGTAATGAATGCCCTTGAGATCACTGCCCTCAATGTTGAATTCGCGCGGCTTTGTTGCACCGCCGCAAAGTACGACGGCATCATAATCTTCCATCAGCTGCTTGGCGGGAATATCCTTGCCGATCTCGGTGTTCACAACAAATTCGACGCCTTCCGCCGCGAGCAGATCGACACGGCGCTGCACGATACCCTTGTCCAGCTTCATGGACGGTATCCCGTAGGTCAACAAGCCGCCAATGCGGTCTGCACGCTCGTAGACGGTGACGGAATGGCCCGCTTTGTTCAGCTGTGCTGCTGCCGCCAGTCCTGCCGGACCGGAACCGACAACGGCTACGCGTCTTCCCGTGCGCTTCTCGGGCGGCTCCGGAACGACCCAGCCTTCTTCAAAGCCCTTGTCGATAATCGCCTGCTCGATGGATTTGATCGTAACCGGCTCCCCGATCAAGCCGACGGTACAAGAACCCTCGCAAGGCGCTGGACAAACGCGTCCGGTAAACTCAGGGAAATTGTTCGTTTTGTGGAGACGCTCCAGAGCTTCTCTCCACAAGCCCCGATATACAAGATTGTTCCATTCCGGGATCAGGTTGTGGATCGGGCAGCCCGATGTGCCGCCGATCATATCGATTCCTGTATGGCAGTATGGCGTACCGCAGTCCATGCAGCGTGCTCCCTGGGTCTGGAGCTCATCTTCTTCTAAATGTTTATGAAACTCTTCCCAGTCTTTAACTCGTTCAGCCGGGCTCCGGTCTGCCGGAAGCTGGCGCTGATATTCCATAAATCCTGTTGGTGTAGACATACTGCTTTACCCCCATCCGTTCTATCCATGCTGATTACCATGTACAATTTATCATATCATAAATCATCCGACATCGATCGTCAGATGAGCCAAGAAACAGGTTTCAGCCTGATTTATTTTTTCTATTTATGCTAAAAAAATTTTTATCAAAGCATGAACCCCCACTACTTGCGGCTATTTAAGCAGGCATTTGCATAAACATTAGAAATATAGTAGCATTTCGCTTTTCGCCTGTTAAATGGACTATATGCATGATCATTTGTATTATCCTACTATGAAAGCATTGTCAACATGGACGGAAGGCAGTAAGTCTATCCCTGCGAATCGTGCCATCGAGCTGTTTATTTCCGTTCAAACGTAACGAAACGGTAGGCATACGGATTTTTTTCATCCGTGATGCCGGGAACTTCTTCGACGATCTTCCATTCATCCCAGTTCACTTCGGGAAAGTACGTATCCCCTTCAAAACTCTCGTCAATGAACGTGCAGTACAGACGATCCGCTTTCGGCAGCATCAATTCATAAATCTGCGATCCGCCAATTACCATCAGTTCCTCGTTCTTCGAATAGGGCAGCGCGTTCTCGATGTCATGGATCACGATGCCTTGATCCTCCGTCAACGTAAAGCTCTCATCTCTCGTCAGCACGATGTTCTTTCGGTGAGGCAGCGGCTTGCCGCCAAAGGAATCCCAAGTCTTGCGCCCCATCAGGATCGTTTTATGGAGGGTTTTCTCCTTGAAGAAGGCCATATCCCGCGGCAAGCGCCACGGCATCGTGCCGTTCAGCCCGATCACCTGATCCTTGCCCATTGCCCATATCATCGATATCATTACACCGTCTCTCCTTCCATTGATCTTATGGATATCACGCATGGAGCCTCCATAACCCAATTTATACTTATACGGCTACCGTCGCCTTAATGGTAGGATGATACTGATAACCCTCAAATTCAAAATCCTCGAACGTATAATCAAAAATACTGTCCGGCTTGCGCTTGATCACCAGCTTCGGCAGCGCATACGGTTCGCGTTCAAGCTGCGTTCTAACCTGCTCCATATGGTTGGAATAGATATGGACATCGCCGCCCGACCAGATGAATTCACCCGGCTCCAGGTCGCACTGCTGGGCGACCATATGGGTTAGCAGCGCATAACTGGCAATGTTGAACGGCAGCCCGAGGAAGCTGTCCACCGAGCGCATGGTAAGCATACAGGAAAGCTTCCCGCCCGCCACGTAGAACTGGAATACAAAATGGCACGGAGGCAGCTTCATGTTATCAATCTCCGCCACGTTCCACGCACTGACGATATGGCGTCTGGAATCGGGATTATTCTTAATCGAATCGATGACATTGGCGATCTGATCGATATGGCGTCCATCCGGCGTTTCCCATGCCCGCCACTGCGAGCCGTAGACAGGTCCCAAATCCCCGTTTTCATCCGCCCATTCGTCCCATATCCGCACGCCGTTCTCTTTTAGGTACCGGATATTCGTTTCACCGCTCAAGAACCACAGAAGCTCATGTACGACCGATTTCAGGTGAATCCGCTTGGTTGTCATTAGCGGAAACCCTTGGGATAGGTCAAAACGCAGCTGTCTTCCGAATACGGACAACGTTCCCGTTCCCGTCCGGTCTCCCTTCTCTACGCCATGATCCAGTATGTCCTGCAGCAGCTCCAAATATTGTTTCATCTCATAGTCACCTCACTAAAATCTCATATCCTCAGTCTACCATGTTCACTGAATGTTTGGGATGCTTAAAATAACCCTGCCCGGAGGGGGCGGATATCCGTTGGCCTATCTGCATAAAAAAACAGGAGGCAGAAACCGCCTGCGCGTTCTCTGCCTCCTGGCTGAATATATAATGACTCGAAAATTCGTCTTCGGATTAACGGGCAATGATGTGGATCGGATGACCCATAACCAATTCCGCTGCTTCCATTACGATCTCTCCCAGCGTCGGATGCGCATGGATGGTCAAAGCTACATCTTCAAGCGTAGCCCCCATCTCAATAGCAAGGCCGAGCTCGGCAATCAGGTTGGAAGCTTCCAGACCCACGATTTGCGCTCCGAGAATAAGCCCTGTTCCCTCTTCGGCCACGATTTTCACGAAGCCTTCCGGATGGTTCAAGGATACGGAACGTCCGTTGCCTGCGTAAGGGAATTTGCCAGCTTTAACTTTATGGCCTTTTTCCTTCGCTTGAGCTTCGGTGTAACCTACGCTGGAGCATTCAGGATCCGTGAACACAACGGCCGGGATACATTTGTAATCCACGACGGACGGCATTCCGGAGATCGCTTCAGCAGCCACTTTACCTTCGTAGGAAGCTTTGTGTGCAAGCGCCAGACCGGATACGATATCCCCGATCGCGAAGATATGCGGAATGCTGGTGCGTCCTTGATGGTCGACTTTCACGAATCCGCGCTCATCCATATCGAGGCCGATCAGGTCCAGACCAAGCTCTCCGTCCGTGTTCGGACGACGGCCAACCGTAACCAGCAAGTAATCTGCTGTTACTTCTTTGGTTTCGCCATTCACGGAGTATTTCACGGTAACTTCTTTATCGTTTTGCTCAGCACTTTCAGCTTTAGCGCCTGTGATAATTTCGATACCGGTTTTCTTCATGTTCTTGGTAACGAGGCTTGTCATGTCTTTGTCGAAACCAGCCAGAACGCTGTCCAGACCTTCGATGATCGTTACTTTGGAACCGAATTTGGAGTACATTTGACCCAGCTCGGCACCGATGTAGCCGCCGCCGATGACAATCATGCTCTTCGGTACTTCAGGCAGGTTCAATGCTTCGGTGGAAGACAAGATGCGTCCGCCAAACGGGAATGGCTTCAGTTCGATTGGACGGGAACCCGTAGCAATGATGCAGTTCTTGAAGCGGTAACGCGGAGATTCATGATCATTGAATACACGCGCTTCGTTTTCGTTGATGAACATGCACTCGCCGTTGAAAACTTCCACTTTGTTGCCTTTCAGCAAACCGGCTACGCCGCCGGTCATTTTTTTGACAACGCCGTTTTTGAATTCCTGCGTTTTCGCGAAATCAACCGTTACGTTCTCCACGGAAATACCGAAAGCATCGGCATGCTTCGCGGATTCGAACTGATGAGCTGCAGCGATCAAAGCCTTGGAAGGAATACAACCACGGTTCAAACAAACACCGCCGAGTTCCGATTTATCCACGATCAGAACCTTTTGACCCAGCTGGGCGGCACGAATTGCCGCCACATAACCACCAGGACCAGCACCAATGACTAGAGTATCAATATCTAAAGAAGCATCTCCAACTACCATTAGTTACACCTCCATAACAAGCAGCTCAGGGTTAGCGAGCAGTTGTTTAATATAGTTCATAAAGTTTTGAGCTGTGGCGCCGTCGATGATACGGTGGTCAAAGCTCAAGGACAATGCCATAACAGGTGCTGCTACAATCTCGCCGTTCTTCACAACCGCTTTTTCACTGATGCGGCCGGTACCGAGGATAGCAACCTCTGGGAAGTTGATGATTGGTGTAAAGAACATGCCGCCTGCGGAACCGATGTTCGTGATGGAAATCGTGCTGCCCTTCATTTCGTTAGGAGCCAGTTTGCCCTCACGGCCGCGTGCAGCCAGGTCACGGATGCTGTCAGCGATCATCCAGATGCTCTTACGATCCGCATCTTTGATAACCGGTACGATCAAGCCGTTATCTGTATCCGTGGCGATACCGATGTTGTAGTACTTTTTGTACACGATTTCGTTCGCTTCTTCGTCGATCATCGCGTTCAAAGCAGGGAATTGACGGCTTGCCGCAACAAGTGCTTTAACGATGAATGGCAGATACGTAACTTTCGTGCCCTTCTTCTCAGCGATCGGTTTCATGCGGGTACGGAACGCTACCAGCTCAGTTACGTCCACTTCGTCCATGATCGTAACGTGAGGAGCCGTGTAAGCCGATTTAACCATAGCATTCGAGATCGCTTTGCGGATACCTTTGAATGGTACGCGCTCTTCTTCTGCACGAGTATCCACGGCTGCGGATGCTGCTGCAGGAGCCCCTTTCGTCTCGGAAGTCGCTTCTTGCGCCGGAGCCGCTGCCGCTTGGCCGCCACCGTTCTTGAAGGCTTCCACATCTTCGCGAGTCACTTTTCCGTTGTTGCCGGAGCCTTGAACTTGTGCGATGTCAACGCCTTGCTCGCGAGCGAATTTGCGCACGCTTGGCGTAGCCAGAACTTCACGGTTAGGTGCTGCAGGCGTCGCTGCTTCGCCGCTTCCGCCTTGTTTAGCATCAGCCGGAGCATCTTGAGCCGGGGAAGAAGTCGTATCTGCGCTGCCTTTCGCTGCGTCAGCTTCTTGAGCGGACTGCTCTTCGGCAGGAGCCTCCTGCTCAGGAATGTCGCCTTCAGCATCGATGATTGCAACCACTTCACCGACACGGCATACTTGACCGTCCTTGGCAAAAACTTCTTGAACCGTACCGTTCACGGGACAAGGAACTTCTACGACCGCCTTGTCGTTCTGCACTTCCATGATGATGTCGTCGTCTGTTACTTTGTCGCCCGGCTTGATATGCATTTTGATGATTTCACCTTCATGCAAACCTTCGCCCAGCTCTGGAAAACGATATTCAAATTTTGCCAACTGAAAAACCTCCCTAGAAATTGCTGCTATTAGAAATTCAATACTTTATTTACGGCATCAACGATACGGGCCGGAGTAGGCAACCAAGCGTCCTCGATTTGAGCGAATGGGTACACGGTGTCTGGCGGCGTAACGCGAAGCACCGGTGCTTCCAGGTGGAGAATCGCTTTCTCGTTGATTTGAGCGATCACTTCTGCGGCTACGCCGGCAGATTTCTGCGCTTCTTGAACCACGATGGCGCGGTTGGTTTTCTTGACCGAAGCCAGCACGGTATCGATGTCGATTGGAGAAATGGTGCGCAGGTCGATGATTTCGGCTTTGATTCCGTTCTTCTCAAGCTCGTCTGCCGCTTTCGTAGCAGTATGAACCATCAGGCCGTAAGCGATGATCGTAACGTCCGTTCCTTCGCGAACCACGTTAGCCTTGCCAAGCTCAACGGTGTAATCACCTTCAGGAACTTCAGCGCGGAACGCATGGTACAGGTTCAAGTGCTCCATGAAGAATACAGGGTCATTGTCGCGAATCGCTGCGATCATGAGTCCTTTTGCATCATAAGGATTGGAAGGTACTACAACTTTAATACCCGGGGTTTGTGTGATCAAACCTTCGAGTGCGTCGGTATGCAGCTCAGCCGCTTTTACTCCGCCGCCGAATGGTGTACGGAACACGATCGGGGAGTTGTAGCGTCCGCCGGAACGGTAACGCATGCGCGCTGCTTGAACGACGATTTGGTCAAGAGCTTCAAAGATGAATCCAACGAATTGAATTTCTGCGATCGGACGGAAGCCTTGGATGCCGAGACCTACTGCCAAACCGCCGATAGCGGACTCTGCCAGCGGCGTATCGAATACGCGCTCTTCCCCGAATTCTTTTTGAAGGCCTTCCGTTACCCGGAAAACACCGCCGACATTACCTACGTCTTCACCGAAGATGACAACGTTAGGGTCACGGCTCAATTCAACGCGCATGGCGTCGCGAATCGCTTCTTTCATGTTCATTTGTGCCATTGCTTCATTTCCTCCTTAAGAAATACAGTTCACTGTTCTTCCAGTGTGATGCCTTATAAGGCTGTATATCGATGTTAAACGTTATTTAAAAACAAGATCTGATGCGCCCATGACAAACCGGATGATCATCCAGGATCAACCTCTGACAATCATCGGCCCGTCATTCTTATTGGAAATCGGCTTTCTGTTCTTCCAAATGTTTCGGCGTTTGCTCGAACATGCTGTCGATCAAACCAGGTACCGTCATTTTTTCCGTTTGTTCTGCTTTTTTGATTTGCTCGTTGACTTTCGCTTTCGCTTCTTCTTTCACGCGAGCTGTATCTTCTTCTGTCCAGAGGCCTTTCGCTTCCAGGTACTTCGCAAGACGCGCGATCGGATCCTTCTCGTTCCACTCGCCCTCTTCTTCCTTCGTACGATATTTCGTAGCGTCGTCAGACAAGGAATGCGGACGGAAACGGTATGTCACGGCTTCGATCAGCGTTGCGCCTTCACCGTTGCGGCCGCGCTCTGCAGCATCCTGAACCGCTTTGATCACCGCGAGTACGTCCATGCCGTCTACTTTAACGCCTTTGATGCCGGCTGCAACAGCTTTGTGCGCGATAGACAACGCTGCTGTTTGCTTGGAGAACGGAGTCGTGATTGCATAGCCGTTGTTTTGTACGAAGAAGATGACCGGCAGTTTGTACACGCCTGCATAGTTCAGGCCTTCGTAGAAGTCGCCCTCGGAAGAGCCGCCGTCACCGGTATACGTAATCACCACTTGTTTTTGCTTCTTCAATTTGTAGCCCATAGCGATACCCATGGCATGCAGGATTTGCGCGCCGATGATGATCTGAGGCATCAATACGTTAACGCCTTCGGGAATTTGTCCGCCATGCTGATGTCCTCGGGAATAAAGGAATGCTTGGTAAAGCGGAAGTCCATGCCATACGATTTGCGGCATATCGCGGTAGCCCGGGCAGATAAAGTCGTCTTTCTCAAGCGCGAACTCGCTGCCTACCATCGTAGCTTCTTGACCGGATACAGGAGCGTAGAAACCGAGACGTCCTTGACGGCCGAGGTTAACGGCGCGGTCGTCCCAAGTACGGGTAAATACCATGCGGTACATAATTTCTTTCAGTTGATCGTCCGACAATTCAGGCAGAAGATCTTTGTTTACGATTTTGCCATCCGGGGAAAGTACAGATAGAGTACCTACTTCCTCGGTATATACTTCATAAGGAACCTTGGTCATTTTTTTCACCTCAATAAATATTTGAATATCAAGTTCCGCTGTTATAGAATTATTATACACCTGTTTCACTCCATTCGTCAAAGAAATACGGGATAAAATTTCATATTCCTTTACGTTTGTATGTATAACAGTTGACGAATAATACTATAACAGTATGACAAACATCATAGAACAGCAGACAACTTCAACATGTCAGGGTAATTTTAACTTATTGTTTACCGCATTTCAAAAACTAACCCGAAAAAGGTGACGAATGATGACGAATGAACGTTTATTGAAGCGAACCATCGTAAAAGAAGTGATTGACAGCAAGTTTTTGCAGGAGACTCGAACGCTGCGCATCTATCTTCCTCCCGGATACAATGAAATCCTCAGCTATCCCGTCGTTTACTGTCAGGACGGAGAGGAATTTTTCAACTTCGGCCGCATCGCGACCTGGGCCAACCAGCTCATCCTCGAAGAAGGCGTGGAGCCGTTCATCATTGTGGGCGTGGAAGTGAACACCAAGGTACGAACCGAGGAGTACGCGCCGTTCGGCAACCGCTTCGATGCTTACCTGTCCTGCTTCGCCGAAGAGATTATTCCCTTCGTGGAGCAAAAATATCCCGTGCGCAAAGAGCCTGCGGAAAGAGTGCTGGCCGGCGACTCCCTTGGGGGATGCGTCTCCGTGCATTTGGCGTTGCGTTATCCGCATCTTTTCACAAGAATCATCAGCTTGTCCGGGGCCTACTATGAGAAGACCCAGAACATGATTCAGGAAGAGCGTGATTTGTCCTGGCTCGACATTTACATGATTGTAGGCTTGCAAGAAGACAACTACGCAACTGATACAGGTGTCTATAACTTCGTCGAATTAAATCGCTCAACAAAGGCTTTGCTGGAAGAACGGGGTGCCACCGTATCATATCTGGAAAAAGAAGGTCGTCACCTATGGGGATTTTGGCAAAAAGAGCTCCCTGCTGCCCTTATGTACTTCCTTGGTTAAATGTATGAATCGGCAAAATCCATGGGCTATATAAATGACCTGTTACTGCAAAATGGTTTAGCTGTCCCACTCAAGGACTACACGCGTTACGATTGAAATCCGTTGGCAAAAAAGAATACCTGTGAGGCAAGCTCTGACGTGATCGCCCTAAGCTTCTGCCCCACTCCAAAAAAAGATGAACAACCGCGCATTTTTTATGGAATGTGCATTGTTCATCTTTTATGTTCAGCAGCCCGTTCTTCTTGGTATCGCTTTCAATGATGTTCGTCAAAAAAGCGGCTGATTCACCGCTTGTTCGAATCGATTATAGCTTTTCTTCCATGATTTTGTCCAGTAAGATGTCGCACCCCGCATCAATCAGCCGGTACACTTCGTCAAAGTTTCCGGTGAAATACGGATCGGGCACCTCGCGCAATTTTTCGTTCGGCAGCAAATCCATGAACTTCAGAATCTCAGCCTGATCGCCTCCCGCTAACTTGCGGATATTCGCTACATTCGAATCATCCATGCCGATAACGTAATCGAAACGTTCAAGGTCCTCGCTGACGACCTTGCGCGCGACCATTCCTTCATAACTGATTCGCCAGCTGTCGAGCAGCTTTCTCGTGCCTTCATGGGGAACGCTGCCGATATGCCAATCTCCGGTGCCGGCTGAATCCACGCTTATTTGATCCTGCAGCCCGCGTTTTACAATTTTATGCCGCAGCACCGCTTCCGCCATGGGCGAGCGGCAGATATTGCCCAAACATACAAACAAAACGGATACCATGGTCCTTCCACCTCCACGCTATGATGAATCGCATTCGAGAAATTTTTTGTTTATTCTGTTCCATACCTTATATTAACCGGATCTGACTTCTTTTCCGCTGGCTGCCGAAGGCTGGGCTGCATGCAGCGACCTTCTCGGCAATCTCCATTTATATAGAACGGACAACATCCTGAAAATGATGACTATAACAAATAAGGTCAACAGCTGCCAGGTCTTGGTGGCGACCCCTAAGCCGAGAGCGACACCTGCTGCCATGGCCCAGACCGCGTAAATCTCGTCGCGCAGCACGAGCGGCTTCCGCCCGGCCAGCAAATCGCGGACCATTCCCCCGCCGCTGCCCGTCAGCACAGCCGCCACGATGACCGCGCTCAATGGGTGATTCATTTGCGTAGCATATAACGCTCCTTGAATCGCGAAGGCGGATAGCCCGATCGCATCAAACAAGGCCTCCGTTTTCTTCCAATGCTGAATTAAGCCAAGCGGCAGCACAAACGCCACGAAAACCGAAATCATCGCCAGCATGATTAAATCTCCCTGACCCCACAGGGTGGTAACCGGCACGCCAATCAGGACGTTTCTTATAATACCCCCGCCGAAGGCCGTGACCAATCCAAGCACCACAACCCCCAAAATATCGTATTCCTCTTCCATTGCCACAAAAGCTCCGGACATGGCAAACGCAATGGTGCCAATGATGCTGAATACGTCAAACACATGCATGTCCAAAATTCAGTTCCCCCGCTCCCCCGTCAATTTACATACTACATTGTAGCCGCGCCTAATAAAATTGTGCAAGCATGAAAACTGCACTATACTAGAATTCAATGACAATTCTCTTGAAAAAGGAGGAATATATAATGAAACACACTCGCGTCCTGATCTTCACAGGTGGGGAGTTGTCAACGGGATTCCTGAATGAGGTCCAAGAAGGGGATTTCATTATAGGAGCCGATCGCGGCGCTCTCTTCTTGATTGAGCATGGAATCAAACCCGATCTATCCGTCGGAGATTTCGATTCCATTCCGCCCGAACAGATGGATCGTGTCCACTCTATGAGCGGAAAGGTCATCGATTGTGACCCGATCGATAAAAATTTGACCGATACCGAGCTTGCCTTCGAACTGGCTATGGAACGCTCGCCCGAATCCATCATGATTCTGGGGGCTACGGGCACGCGCCTGGATCATACGCTGGCGAATATCCACATGCTCATACGCGGCCTTCAGCATCATATCCCGTGTTCTATATTAGATGAAAATAATTTTATTACCCTGACGGGCTCCAGCTGTCTTGTCGAGAACAAAGGGTTTACATATGTCTCCCTGCTGCCGCTCACCACGGAAGTTACCGGCATTTATCTCGAAGGTTTTCAGTATCCGCTCCAAGATGCCACATTGCGATTGGGACAGTCGCTCGGAGTCAGCAACAGGCTGGCCGAGGAGAAAGGAACGGTTCGGATCGAAGGCGGTCTGCTGCTCATTATTCAAAGCAAGGATCGCTAATCATTACTATTTTGTCATCTTTAATCGCAAAATTTTTACCACGTAATTCTTTTGAAAAACCCTTGTATATCAAGGGTTTTTCTTGTTTTCAACTCGTGAATCAGTCGCAATTCTTAATTTTTTGTTACTTTTAATGATATTTTAATAATTCGCTTTCATTTCATGCGGCCCAAGGACTTGCGGCGATTATCCAAAATATAGTCGGTTTCAAATCTGATATACTCGGTTCATCGCAACAAACAAAACTGCTTGGAGGTCATACAACATGAATCGACAGAATTGGATTAAGAAGGCCGTAGTGATCAGCTTGAGCGCAACTTTGGGCGTAGGCGCAGTACTAACTGTTGCACCGCCGGCACCTGTTGAAGCAGCATCCGTAAGCACAGGAACTCGAGTTGTTAACTTTGGTAAACAATATATGGGAACACCTTATAAATTCGGAGCATCCACATCCACGACAAGAGTGTTTGATTGCTCTTCCTTCATGAAACATATCTTTAAACAATACGGCGTGAACCTGCCGCGTACGTCCGCTGCCCAATCCAAGGTCGGCAAGGCCGTTTCGAAATCGAATCTGAGAGCCGGCGATCTGGTATTCTTCTCGAGCGGAAGCCGTGCGAATGGCAGAAACGTAACACACGTTGCCGTTTATATGGGCAACAACAAAATCTTGCACACTTACGGCAAGCCTGGCGTAACGATCTCCAGCCTGTCCGGCAACTGGAGCAAGACTTACCTGAAAGCTCGTCGCGTACTGTAGTCTTATTCTCCACTTATCATATCGAAGACCGTCTTTCCGCTCAGGGAAGGCGGTCTTTTTTGCTTGCATCGATTTCTTCCTGGGACAAAAGCTTATAACCGGCTCCCCGTATCGTACGCAGCAGTTTTTGCTTGCGCCCTTTATCGATCTTCTCTCTCAAATGGAGAATGTAAACATCGACCACGTTGGTGCCCGTATGAAAATCATAATCCCATACCTGTTTTAAAATATCCTCACGCGTGCATACCTGCCCCTGCCTTCGAGCCAAAAACAACAGCAAATCGTACTCGCGATGAGTCAGTTCCACGGGCTCCTCTTCCCGAATTACATTGCGGCTCAAAGGATCGATCACCAGATCTCCGATTCGGATGATCTCCTCCTGTTCCGCGCGTCCCGTCTGAAAAAGCCTCAGCAAATTGGCAATTCGCGCCAAAAGCTCCCTCTCATCCCTGTCATTTGGGATGTAGTCATGGGCTCCAGCCTCCAAAGCATGAATCGCTTCATTAGAACCGTCGCTTCCGATGACAATGATCGGGAGCTGCTCCCCTCTGCCCGTCAGTCGCTCCACGAGATTGAATTGGTTCATACCCGGCAGTCTGCTGTCGATGAGCAGCAGGTCTGCGCCTGCGCGCTGCAAAGCGGCAACCACTTCCGAATAATTCGCAGCGTCTGTCACCTTATAGCCCGCTTGTTCTAGTATCTCCGTTAGCGTCTGGATCCGAGCTTGATTGTCTGCCGCGATCAAAATGACTTTGTCCACGGGTTCTCCCCCGCTTTCATCGCTTAATAATGTAAGTATGTCTGTTTCATCCTGCTTTCACTCCTGCAATGGACGATGAACAACCAGAACTCATTTTCTTACAAAAATTCAAGCTGGATCCAAAAGATGCTGGGATCGCATACGATTTCCGTAGAATTGCATCTTATTTCGGTCGAGACGTTATTTTTATAATGGATATAAGATCAGGAAAGGGGGATATCTTTACTCGGTAGAACTCATCAACCATGATGAAGGAGGAAAAATAATATGCGCAACAAACTCGTGGGATGGCCTCTTGTCGTAGTCATGCTGGTATCCATTGTATTCACGGCCGCAGGGCCTCCCGCTAAGGCTTCTGCAGCAGGCGGAACAAACCTATCCATCGGTAAAAACGTGACGGCTAGCGGCCAATCCCAAACCTACGGGCCGTCCAACGTAAACGATGGCAATCCAAATTCGTACTGGGAAAGCACCAACCATGCGTTCCCGCAATGGATACAAGTTGATCTCGGTACCGCCACCAGCATCAACGAATTCGTCCTAAAACTTCCTGCCAGCTGGGAGCCGCGGACTCAAACGCTGAGCGTACAAGGCAGCTTGAACGGCACGACATTCACAAATATCACAGGTCCGTCCGACTATGCATTCGACCCTGCCGAAGGAAATTCTGTGACCGTCAGCTTTGACGAAACGAGCACGAGATATGTTCGTTTAAGCGTAACCAACAATACGACATGGCCGGCTGCGCAGCTGTCTGAATTTGAAATTTATGGACCATCGGTCTCCCCGCCGACGCCTCCAACGGGAAACAATATCGCGAGCGGCAAACCGATCACCGCCTCCTCAAGCACATTTACGTATGTAGCGTCCCATGCTAACGACAACAACGTCCAAACTTACTGGGAAGGCGGCAGCAATCCCAGTACACTGACCCTGGACCTGGAATCAAACCATGATATTACCTCCATTGTACTGAAACTGAATCCGTCTCCGGAATGGAGCGTCCGCACGCAAACCATACAAGTTCTTGGGCATGACCAAACTACAACGACCTTTAGTAATCTGGTGTCGGCGCAGTCCTATACGTTCGCCCCCGCTTCCGGCAATTTCGTAACGATCCCGGTAAATGCAACGGTTAAACGTCTGCAATTGAATATAACATCGAATTCCGGCGCCCCCGCGGGACAGATTGCCGAAATTGAAGTGTATGGCACCGCCGGCGAGAATCCGGACCTTACCATTACGGATATGACCTGGACCCCGTCTTCTCCGAGCGAAAACGATGAGATCACACTGCATGCCACGGTTAAAAACATTGGAAGTTCGGAAGCCGACGCTACGACGGTCAATTTTTACCTGAATGACGCTAAAGCAGGCTCCTCTCCGGTGGGGCCGCTTGCAGCAGGAGCTTCCGCCACGGTATCCCTGCAAGCTGGAGCCCAAGCGGCAGCATCGTATGCACTCAGCGCTAAGGTCGACGAGGATGACGACATCATCGAGCTAAACGATGGGAACAACAGCTATTCCCATTCGTCCCCTTTGGTTATTGGCAGCGCGGATAGCTCCGATTTGGTAGGAACGATACAGTGGGCCCCAACCACGCCTATGGCCGGCAATGCCGTAGCCTTCACCGTCAATCTTAAGAACCAAGGCAACAAAGCCACGGCTAGCGGCTCACATGCGATTTCCGTTGCACTGAAGAATCCGGCCGGCTCAACGATCCAGACCTTTAACGGTAGCTACCATGGTGCCCTTGCCGCAGGAGCATCCGCCACCGTCCAAATTCCCGGCACATGGACCGCTGCGAACGGCAGCTATACATTAACAACCTCCGTGGCACCCGATGCTAACGAAGTACCGGTTAAACGGGAGAACAATGTCAGTCATGCCAACCTAACCGTGTACTCATCACGCGGTGCCAGCATGCCGTATACCCGCTATGATACCGATGACGCCATACGCGGCGGCGGCGCATTGCTAAAGTCAGCGCCCACGTTCGATCAAGCGCTCACGGCATCGGAAGCATCCGGACAACGTTATGTTGCTCTCCCTACAAGCGGATCCAACCTCGAATGGACGGTTCGAGAAGGCGAAGGGGGCGCCGGTATCACCATGCGATATACGATGCCGGACTCATCGGACGGCATGGGATTAAACGGCTCGCTCGACGTCTATGTAAACGGTTCGAAGAAGAAGACGGTTCCATTAACGTCTTACTACAGCTGGCAGTATTTTTCCAGCGATCATCCGGCAGATGCGCCTGGAGGAGGACGTCCTCTATTCCGGTTCGATGAAGTACACTGGAAACTGGATACGCCGCTTCAGCCGGGAGACAAAATCCGTATTCAAAAGTCTAATGCGGATAACCTGGAATACGGCGTTGATTTCATCGAAATCGAGCCGGTACCTGCCGCTATCGCCCGTCCTGCCAACTCGGTCTCCGTCACGGATTTCGGTGCGATCCCGAACGATGGCCAAGATGACCTAACGGCATTCGAGGCTGCCGTGCAGGCAGCGGCCTCATCAGGCAAAACCCTATACATTCCTGAGGGGACGTTCCATTTGGGCAATATGTGGAAGATTGGCTCGGTCGGCAATCTGATCGATGACATGAAGATTATGGGGGCAGGCATCTGGCACACCAACATCCAATTTACCAACCCGAATGCGGCTTCCGGGGGGATCTCGCTTCGAATCGCGGGCCAGCTGGATTTCAGCCATATCTACCTCAACTCGAATCTGCGGTCCCGATATAATCAGAATGCCATTTACAAAGGATTCATGGACAATTTCGGCACCAACTCCAAGATTCACAATGTGTGGGTGGAGCATTTCGAATGCGGATTCTGGGTTGGCGATTATGCCCATACGCCGGCCAAGATCGCAGAAGGGCTGGTCATAGAAAACAGCCGGATCCGCAACAACTTAGCGGATGGGGTTAATTTTGCGCAGGGGACCAGCCATTCGACGGTGCGCAACAGCAGCATTCGAAATAACGGCGACGATGGACTCGCTGTCTGGACGAGTAACGTGAACGGTGCACCAGTGGGTGTTAACAACACCTTCTCCTATAACACCATCGAAAACAACTGGCGCGCGGCGGCCATCGCTTTCTTTGGGGGAAGCGGTCACAAGGCCACTCACAATTTGATTGTAGACACCGTTGGCGGTTCCGGCATCCGAATGAACACGGTATTCCCGGGATACCATTTCCAGAACAATACCGGCATTCTGTTCTCCGATACCACCATCATGGGCAGTGGTACCAGTAAAGACTTGTACAACGGGGAGCGCGGGGCCATCGATCTTGAAGCATCGAGTGATCCGATCCGCAATGTTACGTTTACCAACATCGATATTCTGAACACCCAGCGCAGTGCGGTACAGTTCGGTTATGGCGGCGGGTTTGAGAACATCGTGTTTAACCATATCCGTATAGACGGTACGGGACTTGACGGAGTAACGTCCTCGAGATTCTCGAGTCCGCATCCGGGTGCGGCGATCTACACGTACACGGGCAACGGGTCCGCAACATTCAACAATCTGACCATGCAGAATATCGCTCACCCTGATCTGTATTTCATCCAGAACGGTTTCCATTTAATTTTGAATGAAGCGATTGGGGATTAAACGATAAAAGGAGTGGGCCTGTGAGGCTCACTCCTTTGTCGTTTACGATGTTGGATGAAGCACGTTAGCTTTACTCCTTCTTATTTAACCGCCAACGTATTGATTATATAGCGATCTAGCCTTGGCGATATCCGATGTGCCATGCACCAGGGTTCTGCCGTCTTGAAATATAACCAAACGGTGCGGACTTGCCTGAAAAATGATCATATATGGGGTAACGGTAGCTTTTCCTTGACGCAGGCTGTTCAATCGATCCGCCATCTCCTCCAGTTGAAGCTGCATGGGTCTGCCCGGCCTGATCTGCACGGTGTCCCTGCCGCACAGCACTTCGCTTTTATCGGCATGTTCAGCCGACAGATATGGGTATGTCGGTTCCTCGCCGCATGTGGAGCAGTCCGATTTTTTCGCACGGTCTACTCCAAATTCCAACTGTTCGTTACGCCATAAATCAAAAGACAACATCTTTTTCCTCAGGGCTTGACGGTTTCCGGATAACAGCTTCAGCGCCTCCATCGTTTGATGGGCAGCGACCATCTGTACCGCTTGGGGGAGAATGCCGTTAATGTCGCAAGTGTCGCCGCCTAAAGGAATCACTCCAAGCAAGCAGTTCAAACATGGGGTTTCTCCCGGTAAAAACGTATAACTCATCCCGGAGCTCCCGACACATCCCCCGTAAATCCACGGAATTCCATGCTTGAAACCGATGTCGTTCAAGATCAGCCGGGTACCAAAATTATCGGTAGCGTCCATCATCAAGTCAACGCCTTGGCACAGCACCGACAATTCGTGGGCTCGTACATCCATAACGACACCCTCCACGCTGACGTCCGAGTTGATCTCGGATAACCGCTTGGCAGCAGCAACGGCCTTTGGCAGCCGGTGGATGGCATCCTGCTCGGTAAACAGCTGCTGACGCTGCAAATTGCTCCATTCCACGTAATCCCGGTCCACGATGGTCACGTGTCCGACGCCTGCGCGAACCAAGGTCTCCGACACGGCGCTTCCCAGCGCCCCTGCGCCGAGAACGAGCACGCGGCTGTTCCGGAGGCGAAGCTGTCCTTCCTTTCCCAATGGCGTGAACCGTTCTTGCCTGGAATACCGATCCTCTCTTTCCGCTTTAGCAGCCTCCTTGCCCTCCGAGGACTCCAAAGCAGTGTTCATTTGGTGTCCCTCGAGGGTTGCCTTCCCCCTGTTATCATGTAATCCAGACATGTAGGTTTCCTCCCGATCCATTTCTCCGAACATGCTAATGAAGTTTGACTTTCATAAAATCTGACTAAAAGCTATTCATGATCAAAAATACCCATCCTGCTAAAGAGGATGGGCGGTTTAACGAATTTCGCCTTAATACAATAGGGTATTCAGCGCCTTCTCAAGGATACTACGATGACGCAGTATCCAGGCAGCGCTCCGAGCTCTCCAGGCGATCCCCCACAACAGACCTTCCGTTTCCGGCGATACCTGCTGCTCTATGGCTTCTTCAGCCGTTTCCCGCACGACCACCTCTACGATCATATTCAACAAGTCCGTTCGAAGAGAAGGATCGACGCCATAAGCGTCAACCAATAAACGGAGCTGCCTTGCACGGGCATTAGCATCCGGCAAGCCGACTCTTTCGGCAACATCATCATCGTGCAGCTGCGGGAAGAGCCAGCATACCCGGGCTAATTCAACAAGCGGATGTACAGGTCCCGCGAATTCCCAGTCAATTAAAGCGTAAGGCATCCCATCGCGGGTAACCATATTCCAAGGTGCAATATCACCATGGCTATATACAACCCCGGCATCGCCCATTTCACGAAGAAACCACGGTTTCCATACTCCGTGGGGACCCGGCGAGAATGTAGCGGAATCGTCATGAAGCTGACGTAACAATTGTCCTACAGCGACGATGGCTTCATCGCTCCAAGGTCCGGGATGAACAAATTCCCCCTCTACATAACTTAACGTCTCTTGACCTTCCTCATTCCAACCCGAGCCAATAATATCGGGCAGGGACGTAAACCCTGCATGCTTCAAATGCCTTAATAAGGAGTGTACGGACGGGGTCCATTCCCCGCAGGGGCGATACACAACCTGACCTCGTCGTACAACCGACTTCTCAGCGGAGAGAATAAGGCCCTCTCCCTGTCCTGTTGGATTTTCCGAATTCATGAACTCGTCTCCCCTTCGGAAGGGAATAACACGGTTAATGGGGCTATGGAAGTGTATTCCCTTCATATATTGATGCCCCGATGGTCAAATCCATGTCTTCCATCAACATCTCCTCCGTTCATGTCAAGTTGCTTCTAGCATATCATAAAAAAGGATTCATCCATAGCAGGACCGAGAGCCGAAGACGATCGAGTACGCCAAAAAGGATGACCAGCAGCGTGCTTCCGGTCATCCTTAAGGAAAAACGATAAAACTCGTTTAGATTCAGGTTCATCATCCAACTTGTGAGCAGGATCGTGATCGTCGATAGGGTCAAGCGTTCTGGTTGGACCAATCTTCGACGTTCCAGATCTTCGTTACCCAATCTTCATAAAATTCAGGTTCGTGGGAAACCAACAGGATGGTGCCTTTGTATTCCTTCAAGGCACGTTTTAGTTCCTCTTTGGCCACAACGTCAAGATGGTTTGTCGGTTCGTCAAACAGAATCCAGTTGCTCTCTCGCATCAGAAGTTTACACAGACGGACTTTTGCCTGTTCGCCACCGCTAAGCGCCTTCATCGGACGGGTAATATGCTCGTTTTTGAGTCCGCAGCGAGCAAGGGCCGCACGAACCTCGTGCTGGTTCAAATGTGAGAATTCGTTCCACACGTCATCAATCGGCGTGATATTCCCCGGACGTACTTCCTGCTCGAAATAAGCGGGCACGAGAAAGTCCCCCTGATATGTCTTGCCCGAGAAGGCCGGGATTTTCCCTAAAATGGTCTTGAGCAGCGTTGATTTACCCACACCATTACATCCGACAATGGCAATCTTCTCTCCGCGTTCGATCATGATGCTCATTTTGGGAAGCAATGGCCGATCGTAGCCGATCTCAAAATCAATGCCCTCAAATACCGTTTTACCGCTGGCGCGGGCTTCCTTGAAGTTAAACACGGGTTTAGCCGCTTCCTCAGGACGGTCAATCCGATCCAAGCGATCCAACTGCTTCTCCCGGCTCTTTGCTCGGCCGGACGTGGAGTAGCGGGCCTTGTTCCGCTGAATGAAATCTTCCTGTTTCTTAATGAACTCCTGCTGCTTCTCGTAGGCATCGATATGCTGATTCTTGTTGATATCGGCCATTTCCAGAAACTTCTCGTAGTTCGCTGTATAACGCGTTAATTTCGCAAATTCCAAATGATAGATGACGTCGACCACCTGGTTCATAAATTCCGTATCATGGGAAATCAAAATGAACGCATAAGGGTACTGCTTCAAATATTGAGTCAGCCATTCAATGTGCTCGACATCCAGATAGTTGGTAGGCTCGTCCAATAGAAGAACGTTAGGCTTCTCCAGCAGAAGCTTTGCCAGCAGCACCTTGGTGCGCTGTCCTCCGCTTAATGTCGCTACATCGCGATCCAGGCCAATCACGGACAACCCAAGACCGTTCGCCATTTCTTCAACCTTTACGTCCAGCATGTAGAAATCCCCGATGTCCAGCTGCTCCTGAATCTCACCCATCTGTTCGAGCAGAAGCTCCAGCTCTTCAGGCGTTGCATCACTCATCTTATTGGTGATTTCCATCATTTCTTTTTCCAGTTCCAGCAGGGGGAGAAAGGCATCCTTCAGTACATCGCGGACCGTTTTGCCCGGTGTCAGCTTGGTATGCTGATCCAAGTATCCGTAACGGATTTTCGGCGTCCACTCTACCTTGCCGCTGTCTTTAAGCAGCTGACCCGTCAAAATATTCATTAACGTTGATTTGCCTACGCCGTTTGCTCCAACAAGACCGACATGTTCGCCGGCCAGCAAACGAAAAGATACATTCTTGAATAGAGTACGATCCCCGAAATTATGCGATACGTTCTCTACGGTCAATAAACTCATGGCTATAGTAACTCCTGTCTGTATAAAATGAACTTATTTCATGTTAATTTAGCGAATTGTACACAGTCAAGAGTTTATTGTAACATATCCTCGAGTCCGGTCGAAACTACGATTTTCGGGGATCACGGGATACCGGGATTATAACAGCTTTTCTCATGATAACCGGCTGCCGCTGCTTCCTTGGCACTCGGAAACACCTCCTCCACCCGATCGTTGAATGAGCAGGCATCCCGATAATAATAGGGGAACCCCTCGTCATCCACCGCGCCGAAATAGGTGGGGGCTTTAACGAGTCGGCCGCCTCCAAGCGCGTAGTTATTGTAATATTGCTCGCCCATGGGAATGCCTTGAATGAAAGCCATCATACCGATATCGTCAATCGTATTTACCCACTCTTCCTGAGAAATCAAAGGCAGCGTAAACGTATAAGAGATTCCGTTCCGCAGCGCCACTTGATTGTGGCGCTGTATGTAATGGGCAAGACGCTCTTGAACCGTATTCACGATGGTGATCCGCCGGACTTGTTCAAACATATCCTCATGATCCAACAAAGCCACGCCTGTTCTGCCAATAAGATCCTTCCGAAATCCAGAATGCCAGATAGAGGAATTGGATTCATATACCTGAACGTAAGAATCCAGCGTAAACTGAATGCTGTTGCCGCTGCCATCATTCCAGGCATAAGGAATTTTGGGAGTCCATCGATGCTCCACAAGCTCCTCGCCGTCATCGTCAACATAGGGCTGTGATACATACAAATAATACCCGTCATAGTCCAGCACAACGATGGCAGGAATGTACCACCATAAGGCAGCTTGTGCAGCCGTGTCATCTCCGATCCCCATGTTGATATACAATGTCCGGGAAAATGACTCCAGCGCTTGTTCTTTATCCGCACGCATATACTTCACGGAATCATAAGCCGACTCCTTGGACTGCGTCTCGTTATCGTTCAGTTTCATCCCGCCGTCTTGAACGGCCGTGCGAAGAGCACCCGAATATTTCATCTCGGCAAACCGGACATCCTCCAGGCTGTCGGCTCGCATGCCTAGAATGAGAAACATGGGGAAGAACACGGCAGTAAACACAATGGCAAGATCAGTAATCTTCATTCAGAACCAATCCTCCGTAAGGGAATGCAATGGCTACTGTTCCTCCTGAGTTGGATCCTGTCAACGTATCGAATATCACCAATCCGGGTGTGCGATTCAAGCTGGTGACGCTAACCTGAAAGTGATCGCCGGCAGTTAGACGGTAGCGGCGGCTTTCATCGCTTTTATCCAGATTCGAGTCCGGGAACAGATAACCCATTAGATCATCCTGATAATAAGCATCATATACAACGGAATAACGGTTCAGGAATGATCCGGGATCCGAAGGATCGGCATATTCCGGGTGGTATTTCTTGTGATGATGCTCCATCTCCACATTGTAAATGTTCCCTGTGGCCGCCAACTCTTGCAGGAAGTCATTGTACATGATCGGGGTAATATATCCCTTAGTGCGAACACTGTCTACGAATTTGGTAACGGATTGATAAACGATAAGTCGTGCCAGATCATCCTGTCTTCTTGCCATCTCGCCAGCGGGAACCAAATATAACAGAAGGAGCGCAAGAAATGCCGCAAACCATTTCGATACCGAATTTGACATGGTTGTTACCTCACTTTTACAAACTGGATCCGTTTTATTTCCCCATCCACTCCCCGAATGTATTCCGCATAATACCGTGCGTTCAAGTCGATGATCGAAACATCCAGTTCCTCCGGATGACTGCCGGAATGAAACACCGTTCCATCCACATCAACAGTAAAGTGGCCTGCCTCTAATTCTCGCAGCGTAAACAAGACTTCGCTTCCTTCATAGGTCAGCTTCCCGTTCTCGTTTTTCATCTTTACGGTTGTCACTCCGGCATGCTGCTCTTGGGTCATTCGGTCCGCGGCTGTTATCCCGTCACCAACCATTGCCTGAATATTGAATGCATACAAGGATGCACCGAGAAACAATGCCACCCCCGCAGCCAATTCAAGCATGCTTATTGTTGCTTCGCGCAAGTTTATTCACCTTTCTATTCATAACTATTGATCGAATTTAATGCCCCGGATCACGTTGGAGTTGTCTTTCACGATGGTCGCCCTAAACTTCCCGCTTGGATTAACGTACTCTGGGCTTTTTTCATCCATGACGAGGTTGATATTCCCTTGCCTGGAATCCGGATTCAGGATCGATCCGTCAGACTCCAGTACGTTGCCGTACCATTGCCCTGCTTTATTTTTACCTGTTGCTATGAAAACGCCGAACTGATCCTTGTCCTTATATTTTCGCAATGCATTCGTAACTTGAGAACCGCTGATCGTTGTTCCGTCATACACGGTAAAGGCTGCCTGGGACAGCTCCGTCTGTATATCCGAAAAATTGTTCTGGGCGGTTTTAGTAGCCTCCTGGGCCGAAATAAACAAAATGACAACGATCGTAATCAGGGCAATGGTCAAAAATATGCCTGCTGCAACCTTTAATGCGGATGATGCATTATTCATTGAAATCTCCCTCATTTCCCATATTGATTTTTATATGAACCTAGTGATTATCGTTTCAGTAGTGCTTTAGCCTTGGATTGCTTCATAGTCGTTGAATTTGCTCATAGTACGCTTCCATTTGGGAGAAACTCATGCCGATCAGCGGAATGACAAGATACATAAAGATCAGCGCATACATCGGAGTAAAACCGATCATCCGCGCCCATGCGGCTTTCGTGTCGATCATCGCTTCATATTCCTGCTTGCGCTGCTCGAAGCTGAATAGCATCTCCCCGTCGAGATCGTCGAATACGTCCTTGATCGGAACTTTATCCACCGCAAGGATCAGCTTGTCCACCAACCGTTGAAATTCGGGTAACCAGACGTCTTCCTTCAACTCCAGTAAAGCCAACTGCGCGCCATGTTCATAGTGAAGCAGGCTTTTTTGAATAGGCACCTTGAAAATAACGGCGAACCGGTTAAGCCATTCCAATATAACTTCAACCGTGATTCGCTCCATACCGCGAAGGATCGATATGACCGTCTGAAACTGATATACTTCATGCCGCATTTCCATGTTTCGCACTTTCCGGTGAAAATACAGCAGCCACAGGGGCGCCCCATAACCGGCAATACCTGCCATGAAGGAGAGCAGCAGCTCCCACCATTTCAAATACTCGCTATCATACCGCTTCAGTTTGCTCATGATTCGATCGGCTGCAATCTCAATTTGTTCCTTGGTCAAACCAACAGAATCTGTATCTTTTACGGCCTGTTGGACCTGGTCATGCGTTGCTTTCGTTGACATCTGCAGCTGCTCCATGATTACCCGATCCCGCTGGGCAGTCTCCTCTGCCTGCAAGCGCTCAACATCATTCATCTGTCCGAACAGAGAATGATTTAATGGAACGGGGAAATTCAACAAATGATGTCTAGACTGTACATGCAGGCCAACGGCCAGCGACAGCGCTATGAAGAAACCGAGGAAAAAAAACGTTACCCTTCTGATATACAGCCACTCGAATTTGATTTTCGCATTGCTCTCCTTCAGCAGCCGAACCCGGCTGTCATATTTCATCGTGCCTGGGATCGGGGTCATGATTCCTACAAGCCAGCGAATCATAGGAATTCGGTACATTCTTTCTTCCCACGTCACTTTGCCTGCCATTGCCCGGTAATCGGTTTCCCGATTTTGCTGGAGTTTCTGGAGCAAGATGTAAGAAATCAGGATAATGACGTAAATGGATATCTTGGTCACAAATCCAAGCTTGCTCATGTAAAACTCATCCATCGACGGAAAACTGCTTCTCGCCCACCGTTCGATCGGTTTCGTAAAAAAAACAGGGGCCAGCGCAATTGCATTCAAGCCCTTCATCAAGTAATCAAGCTTGTCTCTTCGCAATATTTCCAATTGGATTTCCTTGGTCAATCCGCTAAGCCCAAGAAGATAAATAGAGCCTTGTTTTCTCGCATGATCGCCGAACTCCATTACCAGATGGGAAATGCCCGCAAACGCCTTTAAATACCGATTAGGCGCTACCTCATAATATCGCTCCAGCTCATCGTTAGGATCTTGGGATACGAGGGCATTATAGATCCGCTGGGCATGTATGGAGATTTCATGTCCCGAAGCCTCTGCCCCCTCATACAAAGCCTCCTCCACCATTCCATGCTGCTGATAGTGATGACGAACGAGGGAGAACAATTCAACCGATTGAACAAGCAGCTTGCGCTCCAGCCGGTTAATGAACATCTCAACAAGCATATTGTTAATAACCACGGCGGCAAGGATGACTATCACGATAAACCCCAGGTCCGGATGACTCCATATCAGCAGAAGGGCCGTTAACCCGATAATCCCTGTAATCGCGCAGACAAGCTTCACCGTCTCATACCGGAGCGAAATTTCATCGTAAGGATGGATGATTGCGATTCTCTGTCTGATTCGTTTGATATACGATTGGACGAGCGGGAGTTTCGCTCCATACATATAAGCCAATTGGAACCATTGGCGGTATATACCGCGAAACGGCTTTGCTTCACCCGCATCGAACTTTCCGGCAAAATCCCCACGGTTTCCTCGTCTTCTGGACATCCACGACACCAAACCGAACGTAATCGAGAACAGTGTCAGGGATGTAATGAATATCAGGATTAACACTTCTTTAGAGGTCACGTTGTTCCCCCCAACCCGAGTCCAGGAATACTCTAAATTCCTCCGCATCCTCCGGATGCATCTGCTCCGTCATTTCGCGAATGCTGATTTCGGATAGTTTGGCGCAAGCCGTATATCCACCGTCCCTGTATTCAATCACATTGCGGGACACATAGCAGCGGTCCTCGTTCAGCCTCCGCATATGCTCTGCGCTTAAATGAAAATACTCCTCCATGCTGCTCTTCCAATCCGTAGAATCTTTGAATTGCGGCAGAGCCCCCTTATCCACCGGAATGCACTCTGTAATTCGCTCTATGTAACGGTTTCCGAAAGCGTCTCTTCTCAAATGAATGTCAAAGTTGATCACGCTGACCACCTGCTGCTCGGCAATGTGTTCTTGCCTGAACGCGCCGCTCTTGAGCAGGGAGTTGCGCAGGGATTGAACCAAATCCCTGAATGTCTTGGCATGATGGGTAAACACGGTAAACAGACTTGCCACTTGTGACATCTGTATCATCCATGACGCAACCTCGTCGCTGGCAACCTCACCAAGGATATTGACCGTACCGTCCGTTTTCTTCTGCAGATCCAGCCCTGCCTGCCCGCTGATATGCTCCGTTTCCCTGAAGCTGAGAATGTTCCTGCGGCTGTAGATTTTCCTTAAGTGAAGCTCGAAGGCCATCTCCTGAACCCGGAGGGTATAGGAGGCATAGATATGGCCAACCATTGCCATCAGCAGCGTGGTTTTTCCTGATCCTTGAGCACCGGTAATCGCCGTAATCCGGCTGCCTCTCATCAAATATTTCAATAAACCGATCACTAGCTCCGAGCCGCTCCCCGTAATCAATTGATCAAGCGTAGCCTTGGGCAGATCGAACTTGCGTACAAAGAATGCCCAGGATTCGGCAAACGGGGGCCTTACCACAACAACCCTGGAGCCATCCTTCATCTCATTCACTTTGTAACCGCTGGCTTCCGAAAGCTGTCCCGGATGATTATATTTGTATATGTTTTGACATACCCGCTTAAGCTCCAGCATCGAACCAAACGATAAAAAAGCAAGATGAAGCGAAACACCCCGGTAAAAAATCCAAACGCTCTCACAGCCTGATGCAGGCAATTCGGCATTCGAAAGACCTAACCCCAAAAAATCATCCGGTCCGTAAAAGGTATCCTGTCCGCTATCACGGTCGACGGGAACGCCGCTGACTCCCCCACTGATCCCGTCAATCCGCTGATCCCTGATTTCGTCTACGACGGAAAATCCTTTGTACTGCTGATAAATGCGCTGAACGACGATATCCAGCTTCTCCTGAAACAAAAGCGGGCGCTGCTCTGACTCATAAATATAAGCAATGTCTTCCGCGGTAACCGCATAAACGCTGCCCTCCCCGTAACCAGGAATGACGCGAGGCTGTGCAAGATCGTATGTCTCCAGAAGTACGGATAAAGCATCCTCCCCGTGTTGCTGCTTGTACAGATACAATAGGATCTCGAATTGATCCTGGGCCGTTAATTCGGTTAGGCTTTCAAACGGAATGGCTGCATCAATGTTGGACTCGTTCAATCCCAAATCCTTGACAAGCAGCTGCTTTAAAAAACTCTTAACGTACGCCTTGTCCATCGCATCACCGGATACGCAGCCCTTAAGCGCGCTTCGCAACTCGCTCCGCTTGTTCAGCCTGCGGCGATACGCTTCTTCGTGCAGACCTAAATCAGACAACTGGCTGTGTGTCAGCTGATGCAGGCTTTCCTTAACAAATGCCGTCATGGCTTCGATCGAATAGGGATCCGAGCCCCGCGTTACAGCAGCCGCCGGTTTACGGGTATCCATATAACGCAGATAGACAAACAACATGACTAACAAAACCAGGATGATGATCCACATGGTGTTCAAGGCGTTACCCAAAAGCATGCAGGCCCCCCGCTTTCGAACGGCCGGACGGAAGTCCGAGGTGTTCAGCCGACGCATCAGCCAGGTGACGGACGGCATTATACAGTGAATTCAAACCTTTCAGGTCCGCTCCCCCACGGTTGCGCTGCATGTAGGGAATAATCGAACTCATATTCCATGCATCCGTCATGCGGGAGCAATACGGAACGCCAACCGCCATCGTTTTGATTCCAAAGCGGCGCTTCATATTTTGCAGTGTGCAGCTGCTCTCCCGATCATATTTGCCGATCATATACAAGCAGTCTTTTTCCTTCAGCTCCGGAGGAAGTCTTTCCTTCTCAAGCACTCTCTTCAGGACGTGCAAATTCTGATTCAATCCAACAATGATCAAGTCTGCCGCTTGAAGTATTGCACGATCCGCAGCTCGGGGAACACCATTGCCGGCATCCGCTACGGTAACGTCATAACTTCGTTTGGAGGACGCCAAGACCTTGAACATCAGTTCAGTCCGATTCACGCCTTCCGCATGTCTTGCAGCACTGAAATCATTGACCGACGTCGGCTTCGGTCCGCATAAAATATCTAGCCGATCAGACAGCAGCGGCCGAGCATAATTGCGGACATTATCCGGATTCAACCTCCCGCTTGCATTGAGCCGTTCGAGGGCATCCAATCCGGTATCCTGAAACGCCGTCATATAATCGAACGCTTCCTCCTTCAGCGCAAAGGCCTGTTCCACTCGTTCTCCAGCTTGTCCACCATGGGCAAGCAGCACTTTGACCTGATATTCAAACGCCAATACGATCGGTAAACACGAGGCCAACAGCGTGCTGCCGCTCCCGCTTTTTAACGGGCTCCATACAGCAATCAGACTCATGCATGCCTCCTTCCCGCCTGCCTAAACGCCCGTCGGATATGCCGCTGCTCCATCTCCGTCAGGATCCGAATCAATTCGGTAAGCGACCGCTTATACTGTCTTGACAATGGCTTGATGCCCAGTCTCCCTGCGTGTTCGTTTTTTATTTTCAGCGCAAAAAACAATTCATCCCAAGGCATCTTTACAGGGGGACCCAGCCATTGAATCCGGCTATCCTCCATAAAGCCTTCAATATAGGACCCGTCCGCCAGGTCTTCGATAACCTGTACGTATACGCGATGGAAAGGGGGCAGCGGGTCGTTTGTTCTTGCGGCTCTTAGTTCATCCAGCAAGGCCGCGCTCTTTCGCAATCCCGTTACTTCGAATCCGCTGACCCAAACATGGGCATCCGCCGTATCCCACTGAGCCTTGTCCATAAATTGCGGCTTCTCCACGTCCATCACAATATAGTCATATTTCTTCTCGTTCGTTTCTTCCAGATAATCCATCAGTGACGTATAACTCCCAAATCCGGTTGCCACGTCGAAACCGGCAAACTCCATGACCGGCAGCTGGGGATGCATTACGCTAATGCAATGTCTGTACTTCGCATCTATCGCGCCATCGACGAGCAGCACCCTGCTGTCTCCATTGGCTAGTATTTTGCACATGTACAGGAGCATATCGCTCTTGTCGCAGATGCCCGAAAATATCCACCTCTTCACTTTGGTTACACTCCTTCGCTTACCAACTGTTCTCCGGGGCTCACTTTGCCATGCCTACGGACTCGAGAATATGATATCAGCCTCTGGCGGTGTCTTATCACTGTCGTTCTGGGTATCTATCCTCCCGGTTGACCCCAAAATCTGCTCGGCCTCCGAAGCCTTCTCCTCCCGAAGCGTTACCTCCGTATTCACGTCATCGTCCGGGAGAATGCCATCGGAATTCATTCCGGTAGCGGATTTCGCAGGGGGATTTATATGGGATGCCGGGCTCCAAGAATCCGGACTCCTGGCTCCGCCAGCATAGGCGGAATTAGGAGGCACGTCGGTCACTTGCGCCTGCTGACTCGGCTGGAGTTTGCTTAAATCGTCTTCCAGCGTGTTTCGGAGCGTAAGCTCCAATTGCTTCTCGGCTTTCTTCACGATATTCGGGTTGCTAGCAATCAGCTTCGTCACCTCCGCGTTCGGCGGATAGTTCGCAATCGCTCTCTCTTGCAGCTCGGGTTCTACATAGGTAAGCGCATAGAGCGTAGCATCATGCAGATAAGCATCGACCAATGCGCTGGAGAGCAATAAGATTTCCTGTTCGCTTAACGTTGTCCAAAATGCCGGATTTTGGAGCCTGTGGATCTTCTTTTTGGATAAAACGATGTAATCCTGTCCGGTTGGAAATTGGACCCTAACATCAATGACATCCCCCTTGCGCAAGTCGCTTGGCAGATATACGGATTTCATCTCCCGGTGACGGAGATCGGGCCGCGTCGGCTCCTCTTCAAAGAGCATCGCGCCGGTAATCGGCATTCCCTGAAGCAGCGCGATCTTGGCGCCCTTCCCCGCGATCTCTTCCCTGCCCGAGAAGAGATTGCCGGACGTGCCGTCATACGGCAAACGCACTTCCTTGATGTCCTTGTCCTCTATGAAATGACCAGGCGGAATATCTCTTACCGGGACCCATGCCGCCTGCATCGAATTGAGCTGCTGCAGCTGGGTCTCTTCAAGCTCCGCGATTCGCTGCTCGTATTGGGTCCGCTCCACGTGCCGCTGTTCTTTAGAGCCGTGCACATAATACAACATGGCGCCGGCACATACAGCCCCAGTTACGGCTGCGCCGGCAAGTCCGGCAAATATCAGTTTGCGGCTTCGCCTCCTGATAATCGGCATGGCTTCATCTCCTTCAGTTCAAATGCGGTCAATTCTTAAGAAACCTGAATCTTCGCTTCCGTTCAGCCTGCGGCAAGTAGTCCTGAAAGAGCCGGGCGAACGCCTGCCGACTACTGTCAGGTATTTCGAAAGGGTCCAATTGCAAGGGCAAGGCATAAACCTTATTCGTGCCTAGCGTTTTCCTCATCTCCTGAATCGTTTCTTCACCGGCAAGGGGCAGGGCATAGATCCGGCCCGGCTGCGGGTGCCTGGACAGCATCCGGGCCAGCGTCGCCACATCATGCCGCCTCCACTCCGCTCCCGACCCGATAACAATCGGCAGATCGGCCCGCAGGAATTCCTCAAGCCTTTCGCTGTCCCTGTACGCCCCCAAATCCAATACAACCGCATCGTAACTGCCCCCGAGCAGCGAAATCACTTCCGTCCTCGCTGTTTGGCGCCAAAAGTGGATCCCGTTAATCTCGAATTTGCGGATAGAGCCGAGCCTTCCGCCCTCCGCTATTTCCTGTATGCGGCTGAACGAGGTGGATTTGGCGCTCATTTCAACGACGGCTACCTTTCCGTACCTTGAAGCAAGGAAATGTCCGAAGGCGATGCAGCTATGCGTGGTTCCTACGCCGGACGATGCACCTAGTACGGCCGCAACAAGCGTCCCGGGCACCGTGCTGGTTTGAACCGCAGATAGATTCGCGGAAATCAAATGCTGCCGCTTCAGCGCGGACCGAACTTCAGCTGTCGATTGATATCGATGCTCCGGAGCATATTGAAGCAGCTTTCGGATAACGGGTACTAACTCTCTTGGCAAATCGCCGCGAATATGGCGCTCCACTCCCGTGATCCATTCACTGAATTTGCCGCCGGTCGAGAGATAAAGCAGGAGCGCCCCCAATCCGTACAAATCCGATCTGGCATCGCTTTGCCTGCCTCCGTATTGCTCCGGTGCCGCAAATCCGACCGTGCCGAGCTTGACCGTATCCTCCCCGCTCTCATGCTTGTAGCTTCTCGCGATTCCGAAATCGATGAGTCGGACTTCCAGCTGATCGGTCAGCATGATGTTCGAAGGCTTTAAATCCCTGAATATGACTTGGGGCTCGTGATGATGAAGATATTCCAGGACGTCCAGCAGCTGCTCCGTCAGGTCCATGATGAAGTCCGGATTCACGTTTCCACGGTAACCCCGGAAATATTTTTCCAATGTCATGCCTTGAATGTAATCCATAACCAAATAGGTATAGCCGTTGTCCTCATCACGAAAAAAATCGACGATGCGAGGCAGACGCGGATGGCTCAGTTTGATCAGAAGCTGTGCCTCATCCTGAACGGTGCGCTGCATACCCGGTTCAGACAAAGTCTCCTTCACCGCCCATTGTTTCCCGGGCAGCTTCAGATCTTCGGCCAGATATACACAGCTCATGCCCCCTTCGCCGATGACGCGGTCAATGACGTAACGCTCACCCAGTACATCCCCATGCACCAATTTGCAAGACTGATTCATCTCAATGCCCTCTCCTCTGACTTACAAGCACAACAAAAAAAGGAAAGCACTCCGCCGTATCACTGAAACGTGATCATAGCGGGATGCTTTCCCTTTAAGTTGCCGTTGGTTAATTTTGGAATCATTATAGAACAAAACACTTGAACTTGTAAAGGCTTTTTTAATACTTAATCATATAGAGCGTAATTTCGTCCCGATTATGGAATAACTGCTTCGCTCCCTGAATCTGCATTCTGGCCGCTTCAAATACCGACATGATCTCCTTCACCAATGCCATTGGCTTCTTGGTCAGCAGCTTGACCGTAACGACGGCCGTGCCGCCCGTTTCAAGGCTGTGCAGCAGCCCGGTCACCATTTTGGCCATCAGTTTGGGGCTCCAGCTCATATCGCATACCAGCAGATCGAATTCATGCTCTCTAAACGTTACGTCCGCAGCATTCTTGTGGATGACACGCAGGTTTTTATGCCCATCCAGGGAGGGGTGCATTTTTGCCGGATCCACCGCCGTAACCTGCAAGCCGCGTTCCAATAAAAAGGATGTCCAGCCTCCCGGCGCTGCACCGATATCGACAGCCTTGCGGAACGTATCGAAGGGTATCCCAAACTGCTTCTCGGCTTCAAGCAGCTTAAATTTGGCTCTTGAGATTTGACCCTCTTCCCGCTGAAAACGGACTGCGCCTCCGTTCCAATCCGACAGGTTGTCCTCCGGACGCGACACACCGGCATACCAGACATTGTCAGCAGCGAATAGTGAAATGATCCATTCGGGTGCCTGGACCGTGTATTCCAGCTCAAGCGGTGCCAAGCGAAGCTGCAAATCGTCCCGAAGGGCTGCAGGGCTCTCCGTCCATGAGCTGTTCTCCGTCTTGCGGATTTGGATGGATGCTCGGCTTTGGCTAATCTCCTCCCGCTTCATCACATGATCTGCTGTCAATTGCAATGCTGCGTCTACGGATTCGGCCGCGATTTCCCATTGTACCGGAAAGAGATGCCGCAGGAAAATAGGCGGCTTTGACGTAATCAGCCGCTTAGCCTCAGTTTCGGAGCTGCCGAGTGTCATCAAAAACACCTCGCCTGGCATCATCATGGTGCTTTTTAGGCTGCCAAACATCCGGCGCAGCTCTTCCTGGGCATACGGAGCGAAACCATGATTTGCCGTGCATACCCATTTACTGTGAAAATCCTGATGGTTCTGATTCTGTTCCTCATGTTCCTGCATTACATTTAATTCGTCCAAACGGATTAACCTCCAGAAATAACTTTGATCCAGGGACGTCCGCCATCCCATTCCAGCTGAGCGTCGATATCATAAGTTTGTTTGATAAGTTCATGGTTTAATACTTCATCTTTGCGTCCCGCGGCCGTCAACCGCCCGTCTTTAATAAGCGCCACATGAGTAAATAAAGGGACGATCTCCTCGACATGATGCGTGACGTACACGACCGTAATATTACGCTGCCTCAGCCGGTCAATCTCATGCAGCATCTTCTCCCGTTCATACAAATCCAAACCGGCACATGGTTCATCCATAATCAGAATCTTCGGATTGGACATGAGGGAGCGCGCCAGCATCACTTTTTTCCGCTCCCCTTGGGACAAGGTCCCGAGGGGCAGCTCCGCCAAGCGGCCGAAATCCATTTCATTCAGCAGGCTGTAGGCTAAACTTCTGACCTCTTCCGAAATGTCCTGATAAAAGCGTAAAAAGGCATACGCCCCTGTTGCGACAACCTCCCATACCGGGTCGCTCAGCGTTAATTTCTCCAGCAGCGATTGGCTGATATAACCGATGGATTTACGAACCTCACGAACGTCACATTGGCCGTATACTTGGCCCAGCACTTCAACGCGTCCACTGGAAGGGAACATATATCCCGTCATCATTTCCAGCAGCGTCGTTTTGCCGGATCCGTTCCTGCCCAGGATCACCCAATTTTCACCCGGCTTCATTTCAATGCTGACATCATTCAAAATGTGGCGGTTCCCACGAATGAGCGACAGGTGCTGCAGAGAAATCATGGCTTCACGCTCCTTACAAAACTGACGATATCCTGTACGGAGCCCATCCGATAAAGCACTTCAGGGTTTGCGCCAGGGCTTGATGGGATCGCGAGCAGCGCCGGAACGCTTCGAATTTGATACCTTTCCACGATGCCCGGAAGGAAGTTCACGTCCGCTGCCAGCAGCTGTACATCGGGCACCACAAACTCCACGACATCCAGCATCTTACGCGCAGCCGCGCAAGTACCGCATAATGGCGTATGCAAAAATACGATGACAGGATCCTCCTTCGCGTCACGCTTCATCATACGCTCCTGCCATTCCAGCCTCTCCAACAGTTCGCGCTGCGTAACCTCAATCATCTTGAACCTTGGGCGACTTCCCGCAGGACGGATTCGGGCATCGGCCCATTGTGGACCTTGACGCTTTTTGGCATGTGCTCATACAGCAGCTCATACATTTTTCTTCTGCCCGACGGGCTTGAGGTGTGCAAATAAATTTCATTAGCCTGTAGATTCTCGGCAATCATGGTTGCAACGACGTCGCCGCCGTTCATTTGGCCATGCCCGAGTTCAAAATCAAGCGACAGAACGTCCACTTCGCATTCGCGGAGCATCAGCAAACATTCTTCCCCGTTTCGAGCCAGCGCGAATCCTTTCGGATTGGGGCGCCAGTCGTCTAAATAAAGATGAATCATTCTACCCTCTCCCTATCAGGACCAGGACAGCACCTTGGCGATGTCTTCCCGATGCGTGCCGTCAGCTCCTTTTTCACTTTCCAGTACAAATGCCTTACCCGCAAGTTCCGGTGCCAGAACCAGGCGCTTCAATGCTTCTATTCCTATCATGCCTTGCCCGATGCGGGCATGGCGATCCTTTCTTGAGCCGGCTCCATATTTCGAATCGTTTAAATGAACGGCTACCGCGGATTCCCAATAGGCTAGCGACTTGCCTCTGGCAAGGAGCTCATCCGTATTCGATATGTCCCAACCTCCGGCGGCAAACAAGTGGCAGGTATCCAGACAGAAGCCTATTTTTTCCGGATAATCGGCAAGCTGCCTAACCTTTACGCACTCTTCAAGCGTCATTCCCATGGCTCCATGGTCTCCCGCCTGATTCTCGATCAGCAGCTTGGCCCTGCCCGCCCAGGAAGCCAGCACATCATTCATGCATCGAATAATGTTCTGGTACCCTTCAAGCACGTCCTGGCTCTTGAGATGCCCAAAATGTACAACGATGCCCAGCGACCCGCAAGCCTCGGCAATCATGAGATCATTCTTTAGGGAATCCACGGTCAACCGATAGAATCCTTCTCCCCGGGTCAAACCAACCGCCATATTCGTTGGATAAGGCGTGTGTGCGATCGAGACGAGACCCTGCTCCTGACAAAACTTCGCACAAGCCTCAGCATTGCGGACATCCGGCGTCTTCAAATGAAGACTGCGCGGATTTTTCGGGAAATACTGATACGCCAGTGAACCGATCCCGGCTGCATGCTGGGCTGCCGCGAGAAATCCGCCCCGCGTGCTGACATGGCTTCCAATCCGGACTTTAGACTTCATGCTGGCAATTCGGGCAAAAGAAAACTTTGCGCGAGGCGTGCTCCGCCTTCACGATCGGCGTACCGCAGCGAACGCAGGGCTCTCCTTCACGGTCGTACACTTTGCATTCGTCATTATAAGCACCTGTCAGCAGATCCCCTTCCTGAAAGGGTATTTCCATGTATCCTCCGCCGTCCGTTGCCTCGTGCATCACTTTGACGGTGCTGTCGTACAGCTGCTCTAGTGACTCCTCCGACAAATCCTGAATTTTGGATAGCGGGTGGATTTGGGCATCAAAAGCGATCTCGTCAGCATAACAGTTGCCGATGCCGGCGACGACTTGTTGATTGACCAGCGTCGTTTTTAAGGCGCCCCGCCGTTTTCCAATCAGTTCGACGAAACGCGCTTTGGTCATTCGCCGATCCAGAAGCTCAGGACCAAGGTCTTTTAAGGCGTTCTCGGTTTCTCTCGCTGTTAGAAAATGCAGATAACCCAGGCGAAGGCCTATAAAATACAGCACCTGGTCACCGAACGTGATCTCGACCTGGGTCGAACGGGAAGGGCGCTCCTCATCCCTGCGTCCCAGATACAAAATGCCCCCCAGCATCAGGTGCAGCAGGAGTCTGCCTCCGTTATGCAAATGGAATATGAGGTGTTTGCCTCTCCGCTCTACAAAAATGACCTTGCTTCCCTTCAGGGCCGAAGTAAACTCGTCAATCGTCACATTCAAGGATTTTTCGCGGTTCACGACCACATCGGTGATCGGCACATTCAGAATGCTCTGAGATAACAATCTTCGGTAATTCTCCATTTCCGGCAGTTCCGGCATGATTCATCTTCCCTTTCGTCAACACACAAGTTTATGTATAATACTATTGCTTATCATGAACACAGCAGGCTGATCACTTCGTTCAAATCCCGGCATATATAGTCTGGCGTGACGCCGGCGGCTTCCATATGCGCTTCCATATTGCGATCGGTCGTGATTCCGGTCATGACGAGAACCGTCTTGCAGCCGGCATGCACGCCAGCGGCAATATCCGTACGGATATTATCTCCGATTACATAAGTTTCTTCCGGAGCTAAACCCAAGCGATCCGAGGCATACTTCATCAAGATCGAGGACGGCTTACCAATCACCGTCGGCTTAACTCCCGAAGCGGCCTCTACCGCAGCCCCAAGCGAGCCAGCACCAGGCATCAGGCCCGTATCGGATGGCAGCTGCAGATCCGGATTGGTCAAGATCGACACAGCTCCCTCCTGAATCCAGCGAACGGCGCGGGTTAACTTCTCGTAATCAAACGAGCGGTCGATTCCTTGAATGACGTATTCAGGGGACTGCTCCACGATGGTAAGGCCAGCGGACAACAGCGCTTCGCGAAGTCCCTCTTCGCCGAGCATCGCCACCTTAGCACCGGGCGACTCTTCAGCGATATATTTAGCTGCAGCGAGGGAGGATGTGCATACTTCCTCCGGCAAGGCAGGAATCCCCATCTCCACCAGGTGAGCCGCCACCTGCTCCGGCGTGCGTGAAGAATTGTTCGTTACATACAGGAACGGAATCTGCAGTTCTTTCAACCGCTCGATCAGCAGGTCAGCCCCCTCGATCCGATTCCGGCCATGGTACAGCGTTCCGTCCAGGTCAATCAGCAATCCTTTTGGTTTTTCCATGAATACATGCACCTTCTTTATTTCTTTCCTTCACGGCATAAATGATTCATCTGATGAAAAGGTGACCATTCAAGGCCGTGTCGTAAGGGTTAATCATCATAAATATATGTATGGCTACGGGCATTCAGCTGTCCTTTACTATAATGAACTTAGAAATACCGATAGTATTATTGTAAAGAAGCCCATTACCGGTTGCAAGGTTGATGCCGATCGCCTCATTCTGACCGTCGACGCGTCGAAAGAAATCGAAGACTGTCCAAGCCTTGGCGTTTATGAACCGCTTTGTCGCATCCTGCGCTTTCCCGGAAAATAATGCTCCCGACCACCCGGTATTTCCACGTAATTCACCGCTGTGCGTGCCTAGGAACGCTGGATAGGATACAACCCGAAATCCTCCGCCAATCGCGTATTCGCAAATATCTCCCGCGCTTCGTTTAGCAGCGGCTGTAAATGATCGATATCCTTATACCGGGAGCTGAAGTGGGTCAAGAACAGCGCTTTTACCCCAGCCCGTTTAGCCGCTTCCGCCGCCTGTTTGGCGGTACTGTGATAGTATTCGTGCGCGAGCTCCGACAGATCCTCCATGAACGTGGCCTCATGGACCAGGAGATCCGCGTCCTTGGCCAAAGCCTCCACGCCTGCGCATGGCCGCGTATCCCCGAGAATCGTGACCACCCTCCCTTTTTTCGGTGTCAGGAGCACATCCGAGGCATGAATCCATCGGCCGTCGCCGAGTTCCACGCTTTCCCCTCTTTTCAGCTTGCCATAGAGCGGCCCTGGCTTGAGTCCATAGTCCGCCAACCGTTTCAGGTCCAGACTGCCGGGGAGATCCTTCTCCACGACACGGTAGCCGTAACTCTCGGCCCTGTGATCCAGCTTGGCCGATTCCACGAGGAAATTATCGTCCTCAAACAACACGCCACCGGTGTGCTCAATGACCTCCATCGTATAAGGGACGCGCGATTGGCTGATGCTGAGCGTAGTTTCAATGAAGACTTTAATGCCTGGGGGACCATATATCGTCAGGGGTGATGTTACCCCTTGGGCACCTCGGCTGGATAGCAAACCTGGCAACCCGAATACATGATCACCATGCATATGGGTAATGAATACCTTTTCAAGCTTGGACAGCTTGAGCGGGGACTTTAATATTTGATGCTGCGTGCCTTCTCCACAATCAAACAGCCACAGACTTCTTCGTTCTTCCAGCATTCGCAGTGCAATCGAGGTCACGTTACGCTGCAGCGTCGGAACCCCCGCATTTGTTCCTAGAAAATAGAGTTCCATCCCTCTTCTCCCCTTTCGGTTGTAAACCGGAGAAATCCCCCGAAACATTCGGAGGATTTCAAACCGGCTGTACCGGTATTCAAATGTTAAGCTTTATCCACGTTAAAATAATGAGCCTCCGGATGGCTGAACACCATCGCGGATACCGACGCCTCCGGTTCCATCATGAAACCTTCGGTAAGATGAACTCCGATATCTTCCGGCTTCATCAATTTGAATAAAGGCTCCTGATCCTCCAGATCCGGGCATGCCGGATATCCGAAGGATACGCGAATGCCTTGGTATCTCGCTCCCAGGCGCTGTTTCATCGTCATGTCTGCCGGATCGGGGTATCCCCACGTATCCCGCATCATATGGTGGATTCGCTCTGCCAGCCCTTCAGCCGTTTCCAGGGCAACCGATTGAAGTGCATGGGAACGGAGATAGTCGCCTTTATCCTTCCATTCCCCGGACAATTTCCCGACGCCGTGCCCTGCCGTAACGACCAGGAACCCGACGTAATCCATCACCCCGCTATCTACGGATTTCAGGAAGTCCGCCAAGCACAGATACGGCTCCACCTGCTGTCTTGGAAACGTAAAGGTATGCAGTATTTTCGATGCATCCTTTGGATCGTATATGATAATATCATTTCCTCGCGACTGCGCCGGGAAGAAACGGTACATGGCATGTGCCTGTATGATTCCCGATTGGACAGCCTCTTCCAGAATGCCGTCAACGGTTTCCTTAAGCGATACCGCCTTCGGATCATTGGCTTTGAGCAGCTGTTCCACGGAACCTTTGAGGCCTAAATGATGTCCCAACAGCATCTGCATGTTGATATAAGGCAGGATGTGCGAAATCGGATAATTCCGGAGCACATGCCGTTCCATATCCGGTGGTAAATATACAGGAGCATCGATCGAAATTTTGGATCGCAGTCCTTCCGATAGTTTCGGCATCACTTTAACTACCTGTGGAGCGGCAGCATCGGCTTCCTGCTCTGCCTTAATCTCCTCAGCGATTCTCGTGCGCTGCGCCGGATCACTGAGCTGGTTGGCGAGCGCGAGGCCATCCATTGCGTCCTTCGCATATAACACCATGCCGTCATACTCGGGACGAATGCGCGTCTTCGTGAACTTCCGCGTCAGCGCGGCCCCGCCAACCATGATCGGAACGCTAATGCCCGCGTTTTTCAAATCCTGGGCAGTAGATACCATCTGTTGGGCTGACTTTACCAGCAAACCGGACAAACCGATAGCATCAGGCTGCTCACGGCGATATGCCTCGATAATTTGCTCTGGTGGTACTTTTATACCCAAATTAATGATTTGATAACCATTGTTGGACAAGATGATCTCCACCAGGTTTTTACCGATATCATGCACGTCACCCTTCACGGTGGCCAGCATGATTTTCCCTTTGACCGACGACTCATTTTTCTCCATAAAGGATTCCAAATACGCCACAGAGGCTTTCATCACTTCGGCGCTTTGCAGCACCTCCGCCACAATGAGCTCGTTGTTGTTAAACAAGCGACCAACCTCGGTCATCCCTGCCATTAGCGGGCCATTAATGATCTCCAGCGCGCCGTATTTGGTCAAGGCTTCATCCAAATCCGGAATAAGGCCTTCCTTGGAGCCTTCCACCACATAAGAGGCAAGTCTTTCCTCCAGCGTCAGATTGGATACCTTTACCTTCTTCTCTACCTTTTTATCCCGGAACGCGGCGACGAATGCGGCCAGCGTCTCATCATTGGTTCGATAAATCAAATCCTCCGCCAGACGCCGCTCTTCCTCCGGAATGGAGGCATAGCGCTCGAGCTTTTCCGTGTTCACGATCGCGTAGTCCAATCCGGCCTTCGTGCATTCGTACAGATACACGGAGTTCAGCACTTCACGGCCCGCTTCCGGCAATCCGAAGGAAACGTTGCTGATGCCGAGGATCGTATGCACTTTAGGCATGGCTTCTTTTATCATGCGAATGCCCTCAATCGTTTCCTTGGCTGATCCGATGTACTGCTCGTCACCCGTACCTACAGGGAACACAAGCGTGTCGAAAATAATATCCTCAGGCGAAATGCCGTATTTGTTCACCAAGAGATCATAAGACCGCTGCGCCACCTTGAGCTTGTCGTCGCGATGAATCGCTTGACCGCTCTCATCGATGGTCCCTACGACGACCGCAGCCCCGTATTTGTGCACCAACGGAGTCACATGCTCAAATTTCTCCTCGCCGTCTTCAAGGTTAATGGAGTTAATGATCGCTTTCCCTTGCGAATATTGCAGGGCCAAGTCAATGACCGCCGGATCGGTTGTATCGATCATCAGCGGCACCTTCACCTTTTTGACCACCAGCTCCAGGAATTGGATCATATCCTCGGCTTCTTCGCGATCCGGATCCTGTACGCATACGTCAATGACATGGGCGCCATTCTTGACTTGAGCACGAGCGATCTCGGAGGCTTCCTCATATTTTCCTTCCACGATCAAACGCTTAAATTTGCGTGAACCTAGAACGTTTGTTCTCTCGCCCACCATATACGGGCGGTTTTCCTGCTCGATATATACCGGCTCGATGCCAGACAAAGCCGGCAAGTGCCCGCCCTCAAGCGGACGTGGGGCGAAGCCATCCATCGTTTGTTTTAAAGACCGGATGTGGTCAGGTGTTGTACCGCAGCATCCCCCTGCGATGTTAAGCCAACCTTTTTCAGCAAATGCCCCCATCTTTTGGGCAAGCGATTCAGGGGATTCATGGTATTGACCATTCTCGTCAGGCAGACCCGCATTCGGATAACAGCTGATCGCGCTTCTCGACATTTCGGACAAGGAACGGATATGGTCGCGCATGAACTCCGGACCCGTTGCACAGTTCAGGCCGATGGATACCGGATTCAAGTGTTCCAAAGAAATGTAAAACGCCTCGATGTTCTGTCCCGCAAGCGTTGTTCCCATCGGTTCGATTGTGCCGGATATCATGATGGGAAGAGTGACGCCTGTCTTATCAAACGCTTGTCGAATCCCAATGCTCCCCGCTTTTACGTTTAGCGTATCCTGCGAAGTTTCGAGCAACAGCGCATCCACGCCGCCTTCAATCAAGGCCACGGCTTGCTCTTCGTAACTCTCGATCAATTCGGCGAAGGTCACGCCGCCGGTAACCGACAGTGTCTTGGTTGTCGGCCCCATCGCACCCACGACATAACGCGGGCTGTCCGGCGTGGAATATTTCTCAACTGCAGCGCGGGCCAGATGAGCCGCTTTCAGGTTGATTTCCCGGGCAAGTTCAGGTATATCGTATTCAGCAAGCACAACGGACGTTGCGCCAAATGTATTGGTTTCAATCAGGTCAGCACCTGCTTCAAGATATTGTTCATGTATTTTTTGAATGACGTCGGGCCGATGAATGACCAGCATTTCATTGCAGCCATCCAGCTCCGGGCCGCCAAAATCTTCAGCCGAGAGGTCCTCTTGCTGGATCATCGTGCCCATGGCACCGTCAAGAATTAATATTCGTTCTTTAAGCACTTCTTGTAAGCTAGGCTTGTTCAACTCATAAACCTCCCCCGAAAACGTTAAATCTTAGTGTATCAGAATACTTTTCAATAGAAAAGTCGAAATATTGCGCAGCTATCGGTACAAATCAACATTTGCAGATGACAAATGCGGTGATGGGGGCTATAATACATATTAATCCAACGGGAGAAAGAGGGTTAAAGCTATGGCAGAAATCGTGATTCGCAACACGAACGAACGCATTACTGGGGAAGAAAATGTTCGGGAATTCCTGAATAACCAAGAGGTTGTTTATGAGCATTGGAATATGGATAAACTCCCGGCAGATCTTCAAGAAAATTTCAAGCTGAGTGATGAAGATAAGCAGCGCATTTTGGACACTTTTGACGAAGAAATTCGCGACCTGGCTGCAAGACGCGGCTACAAAATCTGGGATGTCATCACGCTTTCCGAGTCCACGCCCAATATAGAGGACCTGCTTAAAAAATTCGAAGAAGTTCACACCCACTCGGAAGACGAAATCCGTGCGATCGTTGGCGGTAAAGGGATTTTCATTATTAAAGGCTCCGACGATGTCGGATACTTTAACGTAGAGCTAGAGCCGGGCGACGTGATCTCCGTACCGGAAAACACGCCTCATTTCTTCACGCTGATGGAGAACAAGCAGATCATCGCGGTTCGTCTCTTTATTGAAGAGAACGGCTGGGTAGCTACTCCGGTAGAAGATCCCCAATTCCAATAAGCCTTAAGCGGTTGACTGAATAGGAAAATGGAATAAGGCAGCGCATGATCCGCCCAACGGATGGATGCGCTGCCTTATTTATTGGCTGTGTATGGTGTATTACTCGGTTACCGTCAGTTCCTTCAGCGGCATGGAGTGCTGCCCTCTTGCCGTGACATGGGAAACGATGCGATAGGTTCCCGCTTCCTCGAAGGTTTTCTCCATTTTGTAGACCCCGCCCTGATCATGCTTGACCGGTACCTTTGCCTGAACGCCTCCGCCTTCCAGTGTCACTTCGAATTCCACGTCGTTTGCATCTTCGACCGGGCTGCCGGCTTGTGTTACCTTCGCTTCGATCAACACCTTCTCGCCTGCCTTAATGCTCTCTGGCGTCAGAGAGAGCTCTACGATGATCGGCTCCGCCATCACGTCATCACTGGGCTCCGCCTTGCTGTCATTGCATGCCGCAAGCGCAACCGCCATCAACACCATGGCTGCAATAAAGGCCATCTTTTTCCTGGTCATCCAACCACCTCTTTTACGAATTCATGCTATGTATGATTTATTCACGTAATGGTCCATTCCAAAGAGCGTCATTTTACTAACTCATTATATCGTATTATTCTTTAACTTCTATCTCATGCAGCTTACAATTGTGTGACGTTTGTCACTGCCAACATACTCTTTCCTTTGCAAACATGGCAACCAACAAAAAAACAGCCCCGAATCGCAGCAGCTGCTGCCAGGACTGTTCCTATGTAGCTAATATATCTTGTAGAGTAGTTGTGAGTTCTTCATCACGTCATTTATAAGGACGCCACAATAGCATGCAGCTCGGATAAATGTTTGATCTCAAACTTCGGCTGAATGGCCGGATCATGAGGCCGGTCTACCCGATTGATCCAAACCGTATGCAGTCCTGCGGCATTCCCGCCTTTAATATCTGTGGTCAACTTATCTCCCACCATCACGGCCTGATCCGCTTCAACGCCTAACAGATCAAGTGCATGCTTGAATATGGAAACATCCGGCTTGCCTTTGCCGAAATCACCCGAGATTATAATGTGGTCAAAATAAGGGACCAGTTCCGGAACGCCATCAAGCTTCTCCTGCTGCAAATCCGGACTTCCGTTCGTTAGAAGCAGCAGCTTCACGTTACCCTGCAATTCTTTCAGCACTTCAAAGGTTTCTTCATAAACGTAAGGTCTTGTTCTGCGTTCCGCCGCAAATTGCGCTGCCAATTTCTCCGCCAACGCTTCATTATCAACGCCAAGGCGATGAAGTCCGCGCCGCCAGGATTCTTTGCGGTAAACGGGAGCCAATTCTTGCAGCTTTCGGAATTCGGGCTGGGATCCAGCCGTAAAATTAGCCCACAAGCCCTCAAACGGATTGATCCCGATCATCTTGGTAAACGCAAAAGTATCATAGGATTCATACAATGCTCTTGCTTCCTCACGCACCGCGGCTAAAAGCGCGCCGGCATCAACGCCGGTTGCCGTCGCTCCGGCTCGGCAAGTCACTTCAAACGCTTCTTCTACACTGCGTTCATCCCACAATAACGTATCGTCTAAATCAAACAAAACCGCAGCAATCGGCATTTCTCTCCCACTCCTCATCTACATTGTGATCTACTCTATCGGGTTAGTTGTGCTCCACTGGAATTTGATGAGTCTTTGCAAACTCTTCCAATCTTTCGCCCATGGCTTTGGTATCGTAAAGATTCATCATTCGTGAGAACACCCAGTTGCCTGCTTTTCCCTTGCCTTGGATCACGACGGAACCCGAAGCCAATTTGATTTTCTCGATATCGGATACGGCCAGACGGCGTTCCCGGTTGAACTTCATGGTCGACACGGAGGCGCGCTCAATCTTCAAATAAGGCTTGCGGAGAAATATCATGAGCGCCAACAGGATATACAAGCTGACGCCAACCCAATTCAATACATCATTGCTTCCGCCGGCTGCCTGTGAAGTTGCCGTTCCGAGAAGCGCATACAAACCGGCCAATGCAACAAGCACTAACGGAAGTACATACTTACGACCCTTAAACACGTCATGCTTATCACTAATCGCAGACCCTTGATACGAGGTCAATCCCTGCTTTTTGCGCTGTTTGTTAAGCTGCGACATATTTTTGCTGACTTTTCTTTCCCATGAACGTGACATTTGGTTCCCCCTGAACTCATAATCAAAATGTTTATAAACCATATAAACTTGGGGTAACCGTAATCGATTATCCGAATGACCGGTACCCCAAGTATTATTATGCTATCCTTCTATCTGTTCACGGATCCGCTGAATATAAATCCTTGAACGGTTAATCGACTAGTGCTTTAATCGCGGGCCGCCTTTTTGTTCGTTTTCATCAACCCATTCAATCGATTCCAGCTGTTGTCTAAAGTTACTGCGAATATTGTTAAGGTATATTTCCCGAAGCTCGGCCCGTTCTTTTAGCTCCTCCTCGGTCAACCCTTCATTCTTCTTCTTTCTTGCTAATACATTGATGCGTTCTACCAAAGTATCGATGTCCATGACTTCTCCTCCAATTTCGATATCATGTATAACTAAAACATGTGAAAAAGAGCTTGTCAAGGCAACTGGGCCCTTGCAAGCTCGTCTAAGAATAAATATGAACATATGTTGCGTATAAATGGATACCGTCTATGGAGAGGTAATCCATAGTCATCTATTGTAAACGCGCTATTACGCGTAAAAGATTCAATCTGATAAGCAGAATATGATGTTCAGTAAACAGGAAGCAACCAACAGTACTTGGTGAATATTATGGAGAATGATTGCCTATAGGTTAGGAGCACCGTCAAATCACCAAACCGGCAATGACAGCACTTCTCCAGCCTGTATGTCAGGACCCTTCAATCCGTTCATTCTTCGAATGCTATCCAAATATACGCGCGTATCCATATCCGCCGGTTTATGAAGGGAAGCAATTCGCCACAAGCTATCGCCATATTGAACGATCACCTGCTTCTCTCCAGTCGGCCTCTCTGTCCCACCGGCAAAAACGGAATATGCACCTGTCCAAAAGATGGCCACAATTAGCAGGGTGAACAACAGTTTATTCAAAGGGATCGAAGCTATCTTCGATTTCAAGTAAATGCCCCAATTCTTCGATGATTGTTCTGTTACCACCGGAACGTTCTCATAAATGCTGCGGTATGTACTGTATTTCAACATGGAATCATCATCTCCCAAACAAGTGTTCTCTTATGGATTCATCTTAACACGAACACTTGTTTGATTCAATACCCAAAAGAACATTTGTTCTATTTTTATTTTAGAACTTATGTTTGTACGAACGGTAGTTCTATGTTATAATTTTCCCAAACGTTACTAAATGGGGTTGATACGGCATGTCGAAAATATCCAGCCGCCAGCTGGCGATCTTAGAGTTTATCCGCAACGAAGTTCGTAGCAAGGGTTACCCGCCTTCTGTCCGGGAAATCGGCGAGGCTGTCGGACTAGCCTCCAGTTCTACGGTCCATGGTCATCTGGACCGTTTGGAGAAGAAAGGCCTGATCCGCCGTGACCCTACGAAACCAAGAGCGATCGAGTTGCTTGGCCAAGAAGAATCCGAAAGCGCGAATCTGTTTACGCACACCATTGCCAGAGTGCCTGTCGTCGGGAAAGTCACAGCAGGCGTGCCGATTACGGCCATGGAGAACATTGAAGATTATTTCCCGCTCCCGCAGCATTACGTGGGCGACGATAAGGTGTTCATGTTGTCCGTAGTCGGCGACAGTATGATTGAAGCCGGTATTCACAGCGGTGACTACGTCATCGTTCGCCAGCAGCAAACCGCGGACAATGGTGACATTGTCGTAGCAATGACAGAAGAAGATGAAGCAACCGTGAAGACCTTCTACAAGGAGAAGGATCATGTACGATTGCAGCCGGAGAATCCTACCTATGAGCCGCTGCGCTTGAACCATGTAACGATTCTCGGGAAAGTGATCGGTCTCTTCAGGGACGTACACTAATTTCATAGATTTATGAAAAAGAGGTTACCTTCCTTAATGGATGGTAACCTCTTTTTTAGGACATGCACTAGAACGTTCCGGTCTTACGCAACCCTAGAACCAACGCATTTTGCGTAAGATCTAATTGATACCTTCTTTCAGAAACATAATCCGGCGCACCTTCGCCTCCCGGTCCCTCGGTAGACTGCAGAACAAGCTTATTCTCCTTCACCTCAGGGACCGTACCTGGTCTATAATAGGAAAAGTAGGATGCCAAGGATTCATCCTGAAATCGAAGCTGAACGGCTTTACCCGTTTCATGCTCTACGGCGAACGCATAGATTTGTATGCCATGACAGTCCCTATATTGCGGTGCGAGTATGAATACATCGGCATCTTGAAACGGCAGGCGAATCATATCAACCGGAGCAGATGTCGGTTGAATAAATGTAAGACCCTCCAACGTAGTGACTTCATTTGTACCTTGGTTAGTACTATACTGCACGCTGTAGTTTCCGGTAAACGACCGATCCGTTTCGATCCCGAAGCAGCTCGGTGCACCCAATGTCGTTATTTTTTCCTGTCCAACTGCAATAACGTTTAACCTTCCTTCATCCGTTACCCCTTGTGCCCGGATTGTCTCCTCCCTATAAGGAGGCATAGTCCCTGCTCTCTCTTGTTCCTGACTGCCAAAAGGCAACTGAAAGGCTAATAAAATAATCAGAAGCATGAACCCGCCAGCCAATCCAACTTGTAGGTACTTTCGACGTTTAGGCTTACTGTCGGTGAAAATCACGGACCTATGCACGTTTTTTTTCATTTCGGACGTGAACTTTTCATCTGAAAAGGGAGCTTTTTTAGCCCGGCTGTACCAGTCTGGTTTATCCTCACTCATCGTTCTTCTCCTTCATTAGGTTTTGTACTTTTTTCCTGGCCCGATGCAATCTGGATTTTACGGTGCCTGTCGCAATATGAAGCAGCTCCGCTATCTCATGCATTGGCATTTCATAGTATAGGTCCAGGACCAACACTTCCCTAAGCTTGCTCGGCAAAGTCATAATCATTGCCCATATTTCATCCGTATACTGCTCGTCCAAATATTCCGCTTCCGCTGACCGGCTTGACGAACTGGCGATAAGCTTGTCTTTAAGGATGACTTTCCGAAAGAAAAAAGCCTGTTTGTACCGGAACGCCGTATGTCGCGTGATCGTCAGCAGCCACGTTTTCAGCGTCGCGTGACCGCGAAAGGTATGTATGCCGTAATAGGCCTTAATAAAGGCTTCTTGTGCAATATCGTCTGCCAAGGCATGCTGTTTGGTCAAAAAATACGCATAATTCCATACATCATTTCCATATTCGTTCATGATTTTATCCAGCGTCTGGCTGTCCATGACCGTCATCTGCTTCAAGTATTCGAGCTCCAACCGATTCACCTCATCTAATTAGAGTCATGGAAGCGAGGAAAGGTTCCTTTTTTCGCAAAAAAAGAATCTCCCCGTAGGTAAGGGAAGATTCTATTCTATAAAGTATAAACAATCCGATCTTTCTATTGCGCTAAAATGTTGATATAAAGATACTACTTAACATATCCACTTACAATCCTAATATTGGGCTTCAATATATGAGAACTATACCGACTCACAAATCATGCTGTTTACTAATGAATTTTAAATGCTGAAATCATGTCTGCTCATGTCTGCATTTAAAAAATCCCCGCTGCCACTTGGCAGCGGGGATCCCTCTATTAATACATTGTAATGTACTGATCGCGTTCCCATTGGTGAACTTGCGTTCTATACATATCCCATTCGATCTCTTTCAGCTCGTAGAAGTGAGCCAGCGCATGGTCACCGAGTGCATCCGAGATGACTTCGCTGCGGATCAATTCGTTAAGAGCTTCCTTCAGGTTTGCCGGCAAGCTTGGGATGCCTTCCTCAATACGCTCTTCTTCCGTCATCACGTAGATATTGCGGTCGATCGGTGCCGGAAGCGACAGCTCACGCTTAACGCCGTCCAAGCCAGCTTTCAGCATGACAGCCAGAGCCAGATACGGATTCGCAGCCGGATCCGGGTTACGCACTTCAATGCGCGTGCTCAGACCGCGGGATGCTGGAATACGAATCATCGGGCTGCGGTTGCTTGCAGACCATGCCACGTAGCAAGGTGCTTCGTAACCAGGCACGAGACGCTTGTACGAGTTCACCGTCGGGT